>Ga0099824_1000730_pt1 | contig 42145 bp, 46 predicted proteins | sample SiratrowhiteBW_FD_76837 | JGI IMG/M metagenome (GOLD analysis project Ga0099824, IMG submission 76837) | Root nodule microbial communities of legume samples collected from California, USA - Siratro white BW | ecosystem: Host-associated > Plants > Roots > Nodule | place: USA: California... | reverse complement strand
TATATATATATATATATATATATATATATATATATATATATATATATATATATATATATATATATATCTTTTAGTTCTTTTATTTTTTTGCTAATTTTGCTTCTATGCATTAAATTGATAACAACCAAATCCTACAATTATCTGATTTAATAAATATATCTTTCTAAGTTTTGTGAGAATTTGAGATAGTTTAATTCACCCATTCTCTTGAACTCAACCGTCAAAATCCAATAAATTGATGAGAAAATATCCAAGCTATCAAGAAAGTTTAAGCGAATGTTTAAACAAAAGAATGAGAGATTTTCCTACAATAGTAAGGAAGATCATCAAAACGTCGTATGGTATGAATGTAGATGACCAGAACACATGAAGATGAAGTGCCCCAAGCTTAAGGAAAAGTCAAGCTTCAAGAAAAGTAAGCAGGCTACTTGGGATGACTTTGACTCAAGCTCTAACTCTGGGTCAGAAACAAATGAAGATAGATCTTCTGTAGTGGATGTTAGTCACACATCAAGGACATAAAGACTACATTTCAAGACTTGAAACAACTTGACAAAGGTAAGGTAACCTTCAAGGAACAAACTGATAAGAAAGTATAAGATCTAAAAGAGTTTATTTTGTGCAAGTTTACAGATCCAAGTATGTAGTTTCCACATGATGCCTTACATTTATCTTCACAAAGAGCATGTTTGATGGAAACTTTTGAATGGTAGTTTTCCTTTGTCAACAATTGTTGGTTTGACTTCGTCTATTAACTTGGATTTATCTTCACATTTAAACCATTCAAAGGTTAATTGTGAAGATAAATGTAGACTTCACAAAGGATAAGATGAAGATTTCCTTCAATGTGTGGTTTTCCTTTTCATCTTATCCTTTGTCAGCAATTGTTGGTCTAACTTTGTCTATTGACTTAGATTTGTAAACTTGCACAAAGAAGTACCTTGCACTTATTAAGAGTCACCCTTCTTCTCCATCTTCATCTTATTCTTACATGCTTCTAGTGAATATGATTGTAAGTCATCCAAGGGAACTCTTGATAACTAGACACTTCTTAGCACATGTCTAAAAGGATGTTAAGGACACTTAAAGAGAAAAAATCTTTCAAACAAGGTATATAGTTAACAAAAGTCTTTGTTCATTACTCATTGATAGCAATATTTGTAGTAATGGCTAGTAAGAAATAACGAACAAGCTAGGCTTAATCTTTACACTTTACAAAAATCTATATAAGCTACAAGGGCTTAGTGAAGAAGGATAAATACTAATAAATAAATAAGTTTTTGTGAGCTTTTCAATAAAGAACTACAAAGATGAGGTGCTTTATAATATAACACTAATGAAGGAAAGATATTTTATAACATAACACTAATAAAGACAAACCATTTTTTTTAAGAGACCTTGCAATAAGATAAAGAAGTCATTTATGATGATCTCTCCAAGAAATACACATTGAATTATAATGGCCATAAGTATACACTTATGTCATTAACCCCAAAGAAAGCTCATAAAGACTAAGTGAAAATGAAAACTAAAAAGAGAGCAAAAAAAATAAATCTTCTATAGGATATCTTAAGAAGACCAAAAAGAAAGCCTATTAACTATTCCTAATAGGTAATAAAAGTAAATAATGAAAAAATGTCTAACAAATTATGTTTGTTTGCTACTCTTTTTCTAGGTTCAACAAATAATAAATACTTCAAAGAATATTTTAAAGATTAACTAAAAGAATCTCAACTTTCTAAAGAAAAACACTAAATTTTTAAGGATGAATTTTATTCATGAAGGAGAGGGTGATGAAAACAAGAAAATAAGGTCTTTAATTAAAGAAGAACTTGAAGAATATAACTCAAGAATATAACTTAAAGAATACAAGCAATGTAAAAAAAAGTATAGAAGAAAACCTTCTATAAGAAAAAAATAGTTGAAAAGAGGTATAGGATAGTAAATCCTAGAATAACTTATTCAAAGTTAGAACAAAATAAGAAGGTGTACTAACACTTGATGGGAGTTCAAGTTGTTGAAATTGAAGAAGAAGAATTCAAAGCAATTGGTTTTGATGATGGTTTTTTGAAGAAGATGTTGCTAAAGATATATACATTTTATAACTTTCAATACATGTTTACGGGTCTTAAACATGAGGTAAATCATAGGTGCTTCAGTTCAGTACATAACTTTAATCATAAGACTTGTTTGGAAAGGTTAAAATGTTTTGGAAAAGGTATAAATTTCCTTTTAACTGATTAAGTTTTCATGTAATTGATTAATTTTTTCTTGATATGCTTCCAAAACGGGATAATCAATTATCAAATTTTCTAATGTATTAAAATAAATTATAAATCAATTAAGTTTTTAGCTCATCTCTACGAATAATTGATTAATAAAATCAATAATATATTAATACACTCTTAAGTGTTTCCATAAATGATAAAAACAAAATAACTGATTAATTGAAAAAATAATTAATTAAAAATCCAAGAATGTTTCAAGAAATCTTTTAAGTCTTCAGGTTTTTCTCATAGGTTTCTAAAGGTTGTGTATTGGTACTAAAATTGTACTTGTGGTTGCTTTTGGCAATAACTTTTCATTACTGTAATGCTGGGTTAATCCCAAATTGTTTTCTCTTGAGTTTTCAAAGGTTGAATTGTTCTCCTTTTGAAGTTTTCAAGATTTGTTTGCTATATTCCTCTTGGTGTGATCCAAGAGTAGAGCATATGCTCCTTGAGTGTGTTTAGGAATTGATCTACTTGTTTCCTATCTTGTATATGACTCACATGTGTTGTGCGCTTGTAATAGACATATAAAGATAATGAATTTCGATTATTCTAAGTTTGAACAGTTAAAATTGGATATAGATATGTTGTGATCTAAACCAATATAATTTTTATATAATCTTTCTTATCCTTTCTTAATATTTTACATTTTATTCTTGTTGTTTTGATATTCTATGTGCAATCTTTATCAATCTTGCCATAATTAGTTGAATTAAATTTTTTAATTAGATTTTTTTTAAAAGAGTTTAAGAAGGGATTAATCTTTTCAAAAAAGTTTGAAAAATCAATTCACCTCCTTTGAGTTTAGCTTAGCCTCAATTCTTTTACAACACAAGTCCCACATTTGTTAAGGCCTGAATACTCATAGCAAAGTCTTTATAAAAAGAAACTCATATGAGCATTGTAACACATTTTTGAAAAGAATATACAATATATAATTTTTTCATAGTACTTTATATGCTCTTGTGTGAGAGTTTTGCTTACTTAGTTGAATTTTTCTAAGTGAACTCTCTTTCTCTTCTTTGAGCTTTCGAAGAGTGTGCCAAGAGTTTATCAAGGGTGCTAGTTGTGTACATTTGGTACGATACTCACCACACCATTTTGTTGCGAAACGATTTATGGCTAGGCAAAACCAAATAAGGGGTGAATTGGTTTTTGTTTTGGATCAAAGTAGGGGCTTTAAGCCAGTAAGTTTGGGTGTCCCTCTGGTTGAGCTTGTAGTGACTTTTATACGGATAGATTTTGACACCCTCTCTACGGAAAAATCATATGCCAAAATATCACGATTTTAACAAAAAAGAATGACTAGAGTGTTAGAAGGTTGGGAGGTTATGCCTCCTTTGGTTCTGTTACCCCCCAAGAATTATGGCCTATATAGATAGTTTCAAAATTCTATTTATCGATCTTCGAATAGGTGGTCTATAGCCTTGGTTGAGTTACCTGATGTCCAAATCCTAAACTTCTTTCTATTCATCTTAAGTCTAAATTTAGTTGAGGATTCACCTTACGGGCGGTAGGCCCGTTTAGAATATCTTATAACCTAAGCTCGGTTAAGGGTCATCGTCCAAGTTATGAAGGTACACAACTCAGTCAAGGGTCATCACCCAAGTTATGATGGTATAATTTTCAAAACTCTCTTGATTGTTTTTACCCTTATACTCTTTTGAAAATAAGACTTATGAAAAAAAGAATTGAATACGATTAAATATGTAATTAAGATTAACAAGGACTAGACAATGAAATCACAAATAACAAAAAAAAATGTGTAAAGACTAAGAGGAAAGAAAAAATATTGCACAAGAAATTTATATTGGTATAGATGGTCGGAACAATTGGCTTAGAAGGAAGTGGTTGAATAAAGCCTATAAACTCCTTTTAGCAACAAAATAGACTAGATCGTCTAGCAAAAGCAAAGCAAACAACACACTAAGAATTTATATTGGTTCACTCTAAAATATATGTTATGTCCAGTTCTTCTTTATAAGTAGATAGTTTAAGAGGTTCAACTAATTAAATAATTCTTAATAAAAAATTCTTTTAGTCATTGACACACATACACAGTTGTTATCATTAAAATCTCTTAGACTACTTATTGATAGGATTGTTAAGTGGGGTCTTAGATCGTCTAGAGATGATTAAACTGTCTAGTGTCTTATCATAGATAAAATTGATCTTACATCTAGACCTAGTTTTTCAATCTTAGAACAATCAATTTCTACTTTTTTTATGAGTTTAATAGATTAACATAGAACAAATAAACAAAATTAAGCCAAAGGATCAAAATAAGATAAATTTCATTCAATATCGATTTGAACATTACAAATAAAACATATATAAAGAATGCATTAAATGTAAGAGTGAGTAATCCTATTTGTCATTAGATTTACTACCACCCCCGATGTGACACTTTCTCAATCTCTTCTTGAATCGATTCATAAATGTTCTTCAGAGTTGCATCATAATGCTCTTCTCTCTTTTTCAGCTAGTAATTATATACCTTGTCTAGTTTTACCAAGGCTTGCTCAAAGAGTGATGAGGTTTTTCCACTCTTTCTTTAGATTACTCTCCTTTAGTTTGTATATCTATGGCTTGTTCTTCAAGCTTAGTCACTTGTTCTTCATGTTTGAAAGAAAAACAACAAACGTTATTAGTCTTTCATTTAAATCCATGCCACCAAAAAGCTTCAAATCTAAGGTGGATTCCTCAAACAATCTAAATAAATTTCACTTTAATAGAATTTTATATACCAATGGATGCAATGTTTTCTTTTGTCATAAATCCAATAATGTTGGTCCAAACATAGTCACTAACAATAAAGCACCTTTGACCTTAGAAAGCAATACTCCACTTACACAAGTGAACAATGTATAGGAAACTTTTAGATCAAGGTAGTATTTTTTCCTTCATCTCTACAAATTGTTTAAGGTCTTGATAACAAATTAATTATTGAAATGTGAAACCCTCACTCTTGAAGAAGTTGAACAACAAATATTTGTGAGTAGTTTTTTTATCATTCTAATAACTTATGAATTTATCTTGTTTTTCTTTTTCACTTATCCATCCTTCAATAGATGCTGAAAGCTTTGGCAAAACAAAAGCTTTTTCCCTTTTTAGATGTAACATGTTTTATACGTAAATTTATCATTACTTATAGATTTTACTTATGGATCTGTTACACACACAAAAATCCATAGGTAATACAAATTTTTAATTACCTATATATACAAATCCATAGATAATAATTATATAAGAATCTATATCGGTGAATAATTAACTACGAATTTTTTTAAATAACATTAATAATTAATTTTATTATTCATATTATCATTAATATTGTCAATATTAATATTATTATTAAAGTTATTATCGTTATTATTAATATTATCATTATTAACATTACTAATAATATTATTAATATCATTAATAATAATATTATTATTATTATTACTAATATTATTATTACTATTATTATTGATATTATTATTAGTACTATTTTTGTTATTATTAATATTATTTTAATATTATTCTTAATAATAATAATATAATAATAATAGTTATAATAATAATAATAATTAAAATATAATCATAAATTTTATGTTCTATAGTAATCTTAAGTTTTATAAGTGTCCTTATAAGACCTGGGTTCCGATATGTCTTAAGCGGATTGTGAATAATAGTAACACTAATCATAACAATAATAAAATTATTCTTCATTTTAGAACTTTGTTTAAGATAAAAAATTATTGTAAATCATTTCCAAACTTTCTATTTTTTTCTCAAATTAAAATTTTCCTCTTCTAATTGATTTATCTAGCCTCGTATTTTCAACCTTTAATCTTTTGTTTGAAGAAAAATAATATTTTGTGCTTCATCATGAATTTCAGTACATCCATAAAGAAGATGATAAAAATTTCATTGCACAGATAAATTAGAATTACTTACACTTTCAATTTCAGATCTTGATCATTTAGCAAACTTTAGATATACTTGTTGAAGTAGAGTCATTGTCCTCCCAAACTACATAACTTTTTTTTTAACTTTTATTGTTCTTTCTGTCATCAACATGGTTAGTATTTAACACGGGACAATAAGGTTTTATGTGTCTATACTTACCACATTTATAACAATTAAGATTTTATAAAGGTTGTTCATTCTTTCTACTTAATTTATTCAACTATTGGCTCTTAATCCTGTTCTTATACCACAAGAACTTTGAAATTTTCTTAACCAACAGACTCAGATTTTCATTATTAGAATCAACATCTTTCGTTTATTTATTTTACACCCTTCCTTTCTTGAGTTTACCTTCAATGCTATGTTATTCTTCTCATTGCCTTCTTTCTCATCATCCTTGAGCTTACCTAACTCAAGTTCATGCTCTCTTATCTTTGCAAAGAGAGTTGTCATATTAATTGATGTCAAGTCTCTTGATTCAAAAATTGTAGTAGCCTTTGGATGCCAAGTCTTATTTAAATTTTTCATATTTTTTATATTTAATTTTTTAGTATCAAATTTCTTGCCTAAAGCCTCCAAATGGTTCATCACATGTGTGAACTTTATAGGTGCTCTCTCATTGTTGCATTTGAAACATCTCATATTCCTGAACCAAGGAGTTCTTTCTTGTCATTTTTATCTCTTCGGTACCTTCATAGGTAGCTTTAAAGACTTCCCACATATCTTTGTCTGTTTTACTCACAAATATTTTATATAATTCAACCAATGTGAGAGTTGAGGTAATCATGTTTCTTACTTTAACATTGTACTGGATTTTTCTATTTTTATCTATTGTCTATAGGGAGAAATCTTTTTTCAACCTACATATTGTCAAATCGATTTCTGTGACCGAATCTGTGACCGATTATGTGACTGAATCTGTGACCGATTTTGTGACCGAATCTGTGACCGATTCTGTGACCGAATCTGTCACCGATTCTGTGACCGAATTTGTAACCGATTCTGTGACCGAATTTGTGACCGATTTTTTCGGTCACTCTTTCGGTCACTGATAGTGACCGATTTTTTTGTCACTAATTTCGGTCACTATTTAGTAATTTTCTAGTAGTGCAAAATGGATAATTTTCTCTAGAAAAGAGGGGGTTTATTTATTACAACACCCTTTGCATTTTCATAGCCATGATAGAAGATTTTTAGGATCTTGGTTTGGAATAGGTTTCAAAAACCTACTCTAAGGCCAATTGTTTGAAAAAGATTTATGGTTAGGCTAAACCAAGAGAGGGGTAAATTGGTTTTGAAATATTTCTTGAATTTTCTTTTACCCCTTGTTATACTTATTTGAAAACAAGACTTATTAAAATAATGAATGCAATTAAATCTAGAATCAAGATTGATAAGGATCACACAATGAGTTCATAAACAATAAAATCAATGTGTAAAGACAAAGAGAAAAGAAGAAAGATTGCACAATAAATTTATATTAGTTCAGATCAAATTGATCTTATATCTAGTCTTAATTATTCAACCTTAGAATAATTGCTTTCACTATGTTTATGAGTTTTTACAAGCACACTAACATGTGAATCACATACATGATAGGAAGACAACAAATAAACTCCTAAAAACAGGCAAGGGGATACAATTCAACCCTTAGATCACACCAAGAGGACAAAACACGCAACTCCTAAAACCACTTCAAGAGGATAACAATTCAATCCTTGAAAACTCAAGAGGAAACAAGTGGGATTAACGCACAAATTCAGAAACCAAAAAAAATGAAAAGATATTACTAGATTATTCCAATTTTTGAAAACTTGGAAAAAGGAGAGTGATGAATGAATTCTTGAAAGATTTTTTATGCACTCATGAAACAATTAAAATTACTTATGTGAATAGCTCAAATAGTATACTTTAACTGTGTTCAAAAGTCCTTAAAACTTAGTAAAAGTTTGATTCTATAGGGTTTTTGAAACCTAATTTAAAACTAATTTTGTTACAAATAATCAATTATATTAAGTTGGTAGTCAATTATTTGAAGAGAAAAAGAGTTCTAGGGAAATATCCTCACTGCTGTAATTGATTATGGTGCCATTTAATTGGTTAAATTGTTCTTCACCCTTTCTAGAAAACTCTCAATAACATATTAATCAACTATTATCTTTTTTTAATCGATTAATCCAGAAAAGCACATATTTTATTTTGCAAGGTTTAACAAAATAGTCGATTATTCTTTTTGTTGATTGATAATCCAAAGAGGAACATGTTTGGTACGCAATGTTTTAATTGATTATGAAAACCTATTAATAAATTATTCTATTCTTGGTAAATCTGAAATTACGTTGAGAACAAATTAATCAATCATTTAAAAGGTTAATGGATTAAACTAAAGTAAAACCCTTTCTTGAAAATCATTTTAACCTTTTTAGAAAATAAGTTATGTATTAAATGATGCGCACTTGTGAATTACCTTATTTAAGACTCACACACGCAATGAAAACTTTTAATAAACAATACATATTCAACACTATCTTCATTATCATCATCATTAAAACCAACTTCACTTGCTCTTATAGGAAGCTTGACATGATTTCAACCATCAAGTTTGACATATCTTACTCCTATTCCATTTACTTTAGTCATCTTGCATTATCTTGCATTGTTTTTTCTATTTCATTTATTCTATCTATATTGTGTTCCTTCTAAGCTTCCATCTCTTACCTTTTCCAACATACAAAGCTAACCCAGAACCACCCAAAAAAATACATATATTTGGCCAAATCAACCATCCATGTCAATACCAATATCCACTAAGAAGCATTCCAAAAAAGCAGCCAACACCACTTTCTTGCCTAGTACCTTATGGCCTTCCACCAAGATCCCTCTTGGAAATCTTCCATAATTCTTTCCAACTCATCCTTAGCCTCTTAAGACCTAGTCTCACCTTTCTTGAGTCTTACACCATCAAAATTCCAACCAAAGACAACTAAGAACCAAAAAACGCCTCACACCTAGTTTCTACTAGCCCTTATCATGTTTCTCTTCAAGAAACTCACCAAGAACACGTCATAAATCCTTAGAATCCTTTCAAGATATCCTAGACAACTTTCCATACCATAATTGAGATTTACCTTGAACATAAAGATCAAGATACAACCCAAGAAACTGATGTAAAAGTTTAATATCTTGTCTTGATCTTCTTGCACTTATAGCTTACTTTTGGATAGTTCTTGAAAATATTTTTTGAGTCTTTTCCAAGTCTCCATTAAACACCCTACTATTTGAAATAGTTTAATTTCGTATGAGGTTTATGTTAAAATAAAAATATTTGTTTGATTTAATCTACAAAAGAGTCACACATCAATGACTATTCCAAATATAATATCTTGTATAAAAAGGTAACATTTTATTTGTTCTCCATAAGATACGTTTTGTATTTCTTGTATATTTTCTATTTCAATACGTATACTAGATATGACAAATTCAAAAATAAAAAAGCACAATATTAAGTGAGAATCAAGTTATTTTAATAACTCTACATTGTTAAAAATATGAACATTACAAAATTTTAATAACTCTACATCATTAATGTCTTTATATAGACACTTTTGTGATGTTTGTAAAAAGTTAAGGACAACGAACAAAATATATGAAAAGAATTTTTTTGATTTAACTAAGCATTCACACACTAGGATAAGTTAGACTTTTTGTCTGAACTTCTAGACTTTACAGAAACAACAATTGTAATTGTTCTTACACAAAAATGGGAACCCTTGGAATTGGTCCAAAGTAACCTGAACAATTTCAGTCTCTGTACCGAATACGTCTTCGCATGTAGTCTTCACACCTTGAGTTTAGTCCTAATCTGCAAGGCTTTCACAATAGTTCGAGAAGTTCTCACTCCACTCTGTGAAGTCTCCGCCCACACCACAGGAGGGGGGTGTACCTGCGATGACACTCCGACGCTCAAGTAAGTGTTCGGTTATTTGACCTGAGAGTAAAAATTACTTATATTCTGCGTACCTTTGACCTTGCCTACCCACATATTTACAGGGCCTGCGCTTGACTTGGAACTTAGTTATGTTAACTTTTGCAGACTATCTTGCCAATGGTTGTGTGTACGCTTCAACTGCTAAGAATTACTTATTAGTAATAAGATTGTTGCCCCAGGGCGACGCAGCGAATATGAGTGGGTGAGTACCCAAGTTACTGGTCATTTTTCTAGATATAGATGGCCGTCCATGGTGACCACATATGCTGCGACTGTGCCCATGTTCACCACTGGCAAGACAAGCATAGAGTTGTTTGTCGAACGCTGCACGTCTATAGATAGCGTGTGCCATGGCCGAGAAGGGCACGACCAAGACATTTTCTACATATATCCCTGTATGTTTACTGACTCCAATTTCTGCCTCCCCTTCGATGAGTTCACCATGGGCGTGCTACGCACGTTGAATGTGGTGCCCACACAGTTGCATCCTAACTCGTGGGCGGCTCTTCAGGCATTTCGGCTTCTTGCCGAAATATTCTGTCTTCACCCTTCTCCTCATGTGTTTCTTTCTTATTACAGTACTCGCCCTTCTCGCCCAATCAAGTGGGTTTCTTTAGTTAGCCAATCCCATAATGTTCTTTTTACTCCCTTCTCCTCCTCTTATAAATATTTAAAAGATTCTTTTTTCAAAATTATTATAACTCCTTCCGGTATGCACGATTTTTTCAATGGGGATACCCCTAAGTTTCCGCTATATTGGACCCGGGATCCTGTCCACTATCTGTCTTAGCCAAGGTCTCCCGCGACTAAGGATGACAAGATGATGTTTGAAATAATGGACCAACTCCCCCGAAGGCTCAATGTCCGCTTCATTCTTAAGTTTTATCTTTCTTCACACCGCTGGGTGGATTTATATGATATGTTTCATTTTATATATCGTTATTGTCTCGGTTTTTAACTCTGCAGAATTTATATACTTTACGACAGGCATAATGGCTCGGTGAGGACCTGCCTTCCTTGATCGTTTGAAGAAGTTGAAGGAAGATCGTGTTGCCACCGAGAAGGTTGTCGGTGAGCCTGCTCCCGAACCCTTTCTTGACCAAGTCCCTCCTCCTCTTGAGTCTGAGAAGAGGAAACGAAAAGAGAAAAAAGACAAGTTTAAGGAAGACAAGAAATCCAAAGAAAAGAAAGCCTCCTCCTCCCAACCTTCTCCGAAAAGAGCTTAGCCAAGCGCTCTAGAGACCAATAAAGATTTGGTTAAAACCGACAACGATCTAGTAGACTCTTTGTTTGCTTCTGACCTTAACTTTGCAAAGGATACGAGCATGGCCCTTTTGTCTGCTGAGAAAAAGGTCCTGAGTAGGAGTTCCACTGTGGACCTGGTTAAAACCTGCTTGGAGATGTGGTCGAACTGGCTAAGATAAAATAGAAGTTGTTGGCCTCTACCCAATCTTTGAAAGAGGTGTCTGATGTCATTGTCGCCCTCGGCGAAATATTAAGGGTTGTTGAGCTAAACTTGAAGAAAGTGGAACAAGAGAGGGATGCGCAACAAGTGTATTTTGAGGGGGTAAAGAAAACAAATGAAAAGCTCTCGGTTAATCTCCGAAAACTCGAGCAGTCCCTCTCAGAGGCGACATTGGCTCATGACGAAGCAATGTCCGAGAAGGCACAAATGAGGATTGAAATCAACGAGCTGAAGGACTACGTACTTGACTTGCACAAAGAGTCCTTTGGCCAGGCTGTCTATCAGGCAGTATTCCTCTATGGTGTCCTTGAGAAGAATGACATGGATCCGGATAAGGATATTTTTAATGGTCGCCTGATGCCTATCAAGGAAATTCCCACTACTGCCCAGGACCCCGCGCCAATTGACGGTCAGGGAGGAGACAATTAAGAAGAGGGGGAGGAAGAGGAGGAAGAGGGTGATATTGGAGTTGGTGGGGAAGAATAGTAGACAACAACTTAGTTTTCTTTTGCTTGTAATTACTTACTGGTTTCTTTTGTACAGTTGCCATGGGCAACTCTTTTTTGATGGTTGGCTCGATGGTTTCAGCCTATACCTCCTTTTGTACTACTTTTTCTCCATTAATGAGAAATTTGATTCTTTCTTCGCCTTTGGTTATTCTGATGTGAATCCTGAATGCCTTTGTTAGTTTCTAATGGTTATATATCGTTCTAGTAAATGTCATATTCGAATGTTATGTTATTAGTTTTTTGAGCAGTTACTTGGGGAGGTTCACCATGGAGTGAACTGCTCGGTTTAAGTTGGAGTTTCACGATGGAGTGAAAAGGCTCCGAGAACATGTTGATTATGCCACGATGGAGTGACGGTCACAATGGAGTGACGGTCACAATGGAGTGACTGCTAGATGGTATCTGAGCGGTACCTGTTCGGGATGAAGGCGAGAAAAAATAGAATACTTTCTTCAAGACGATTAATGTTCAGACTAATTTTTCTTTTCATTGGTAACAGTTGGGGCCTTGTTAAAACCTTATCAGCGAAAACCCTCCTTAGGGATAAAACACTGATCAAGGAAAGAGTGCCCTTACATTTGGTTAACTGTAGTAAAATTTCAAATGTGTAGCGTTCTAAGTTATCGGTATGGCTTGTCCAGATAGGTGTTCTAGGCGGTACGCACCTTTTCCTACCACAACTGAGACGCAAAAAGGTCCTTCCCAATTGGCCGAGACCTTGTCATCATTCTTTCTTGCATCGCTGCGCATTCTCCACACCAGGTAGCCAGGGCGGAAGTTTCCCAATCTTACTTTGGTATTATATCTTTTAGTCGCCCGGGCCTTGCTAGCTTGCTCTCTTATTTATGCTTTGTCCCTTTGCTCACTGATAACATCTAGATTGATTGCCAAGCTTTCCTCATTAAGATTTAGTCACTCTAATTGCCGACGTATAGTCGGTTCCCCTACTTCAACGGGTATCATTGCGTCTGTTCCATATACCATACTATAAGTGATATCTCCAGTAGCGGATTGTTGTGTGCACCGATAAGCCCACAACACTTCTACCAACTCCTTGGGCCACCTCCCTTTGGCTATCCCCAATCTTCTCTTCAGCTGTTCAAGATAACCTTGTTTGTTGCTTCTGCTTGGCCATTAGTATGAGGGTGCTCGACTGAACTGGTTACATGGCGAATGCCTAATCCCTTGTAATAGGCTATCAACGCTTGATCTACAAACTGCCTTCCGTTGACATAGACTATGGTATGGGGGATGCCAAACCTGCAGATGATGTTTCTCCATACGAAGTTTTTGACCTTCGCTGTTGTAATAGCTGTCAATGGTTCGGCCTCAATCCACTTGGTGAAATAATCAACTCCTACCAAGAGAAATTTGCATTGCCTTTTCCAGGAGGGAAAGGGCCAATAATGTCCATCACCCACATTTCAAATGGCCACGGGGGAGTAATGCAATGCAATGTCTCCGGTCGAGCATGGGCAAGGTTCCCGAATTCTTGACACCTTTCACACTTCTTCAAGTACTCAGCACAATTAGCTTGCATGGTTGGCCAATAATACCCGGTCCTGAGAATTCTGGCAAGAGTATTGTGCACTCCTATGTGCAATCCACATATCCCTTCGTGCAATTCTTCCAGTATATACTGGGCTTGGCCATTAGTGATTTCAATAATGGGTGCGTATATCCCCTTTTGTATAGCTCTGAGCCTACCATTGTGAACCAGCTACTCCTCGCCCTCATGAGCCACTCTCATCTTCATGCCTGCATTGCCCTGTCATGAGGTAACGATGTATAGGCTCGAACCATGCCTCCTCCTCCTCCACATATTAATAGTAAGGGATCTTTGACCTAAAACTCTCCGGTTATGTGTCTTACTGTTAGTTGTGAATCACTTCTGCACATGACATCTCCCGCCCCCATGTCTCGGGCTAGCTCAAGTCCAGCTATCAAGGCCTCATACTCAACCTGGTTGTTAGATGTCTTGAATCTGAAACGTAAGGATTGTTCTACTAAGAGTCCTTCTGGTCCTTTTAGTACCACCCCTGCTCTAGCACCCTTGTTATTTGATGATCCATCAACATACACAATCCACATATAGGGTGGTCTCCTAATGCTTTCGAAGGCTCCTGCCTCATTTCTCCTATGAAACCGGCCAGTGCTTGAGCTTTGATTACCCCGTGTGGCTCATACCGAATGGCTTATTCCGACAACTTAACGGACCAAGTGATCATCCGCCCGGCCAGATTAGGTTTGGACAATATCCGGGCTATTGGATAGTCAGTTCTTACAGTGACCTCATGTTTGGAAGTATGCACGCATTCTTTTGGCTGTGGTTACCAGGGCAAGAGTCACCTTCTTGATCATTTGATATCTTGTTTCTACTTCTTGTAGGGTTATGCTTATGAAGTATACAGGCTGTTGTTCGCCCTCTATCTCTTGGACTAAAGCTGCACTCACTGCCTCTATTGACATCGATAGGTACACAATGATAGACTTATTCTGGCAAGGTTTTTGTATTACTAGTGGAGAAGCCAATAACATTTTCAGTTGAGCGAAAGCTTCTTCACATTGCTCGTCCACTTGAATCGAGATGCTTTTCTCAACAAGTTTAATATGGGTTTGATCCTTTCTGCGATCTTAGGCATGTATCGAGATAGGGCTACAACTCTCCCCAATAGGCGTTGCACATCCTTGATGTTTTTTGGACTTTGCATCTCCATGATGGCTTGACACTTATCGGGATTGGCCTCGATTCCTCTGTTCGTCAACATGAACCCCAGAAATTTCCCCCCTTCGACCCCGAAGACACATTTGTTAGGGTTCAGGCGCATGCCAACAACCTTTAGCGCCTGCAACACTTGGCTCAAGTCTTGAATATGTTGGTTACATGAGGTCGACTTGACGACCATGTCATCCACATATATCTCCACGTTGTGACCAATTAGTCCCTTGAATATTTTGTCCATCAGCTTTTGGTAGGTTGCACCTACGTTCTTCAGGCCGAATGGCATAACTTCGTATGCGTAATTAGCGTCGTCAGTCGTGAAGGCAGTTTTGGCTATATCAGACGGGTGCATACTGATCTGATTGTATCCAGAGAAGGCGTCCAAGAAACTCATGTATCTGTGCCCGACTGCTCCATCGACCAGGCGATCAATACTCGGTGAGGGATATGAATCTTTCGGGCAGGCCTTGTTAAGGTCAGTGTAGTCGGTGCACATTCTCCACTTGTCGTTCGGTTTCTTGACTAACACCACATTGGCCAACCATGTGGTGTAATGGGCCTCCTGGATAAACCCTGCTTGCAGCAACTTATCGGCCTCTTCTCTTCTTCTGAGCGACCGACTTAACGTCTTTGAACGTTGATAACTTATGCGTGATAATTGCAGGGTCAATGCCCAACATGTTCATGGCAGTCCATGTAAAAACATCTACGTTTGCTTGTAAAACATGATTGAGTTGGCTGGCATCTTCCTCAGACAAAGATGTGCCTATCCTAGTGACTTTGTCTTCGCCTATCAAAGGGACACGTTGAGTCTCTTCTTTGGGCTCCACCCTGATTTCCTCAATCCTCGGGTCCAACTCTGCCATTGCCACCATATGGCTTCTTTTGGAAATCCTTTCCTCCGCCTTGGCCATTGTCTGATCGATATGCTCAATCCTGAGGCTTGTAGCATAATATTCCTGAGTTGTCTTCTAATTAACATGTATTGTGATGATGTCACTTGTAGGCAACGGGAACTTCATGGCTAAATAGGACGTTGACACTATCGCCCCCAACAAATTTAATGACAGTCTTCCCAAGAGCACGTTGTAAGACGTATTCACTTCTACCAACAGGTAACATATCTTCTCGATTTTGACAGCGACTCGCCCTCCCCTTCAAACTTAGTATACAGATCTATGTATCCTTTTGTGTTCACACGCTCCCCTGAAAATCCTACTATTTGGTCGTCATATGGATGTATTTCGTTGTCTGGAATGTGGAGTTTCTTAAAGGTACTCCAATATAATACATCAACAGAGTTATCTTGATCCACCAAGGTCTTTATGACTGCAAAGTTTCCGATCTCAACCATGATCACCATCGGATCATCCTGGAATGGATCAATCCCCTTAAAATATGCATTGGTGAAAGTGATGGGTGGCATTCTTCGCCGAATAGGAATAGTTATCACATTTACTGCTTGTACAACCCTTAAATGCTTTTTCCTAGCTGAAGCCGACGAGCCTCCGCCAGCCAATCCTCCTGCTATAGTGTTGATGACCCCCCTAACCTATCTATTCTGACCTGTAGGTTGTGGCGACAACTTTCGAGGGGGGCTCTCTCTTTCCCCTGTCCGCTTTTTGGGCTCCCCTCTTGACTCCCTTCTTCTCTCGGGAGTCCGCCGAATAGGCACAATTATCATGTTTACTACTTGTACAACCCTTAAATGCCTTTTCCTAGCTGAAGCTGACGAGCCTCCGCCATCAAATCCTCCTGCTATAGTGTTGATGACCCCCCTAACCTGTCTATTCTGACCTGTAGGTTGTGGCGACAACTTTCAAGGAGGGGTCTCTCTTTCCCCTGTCCGCCTTTTGGGCTCCCCTCTTAACTCCCCTCTTCTCTCGGGAGTCCATCATCCTCTTGTCGCCCTCTACAACTGCGCACAAATTGTCGTAGGTGGCTTGCCTGGATTAATTCTTCAATTTTATCTTAGAGTGCCACACATTCTTCTGTACTATGCCCATAGTTCTGGTGGAAACGACAGTGCTTGGTGGTGTCGGCGTTATTAGGGGTGGCTGCCTTCTTGGGGAAGGGTAAGAGATCTGTACTAAGGATCTCTTCAAGTATTCATCCCCTGTTGGCATTGAGGGGCGTGTAATTTGTGAATTTGGGTAACCGGACTTCCTCAGGCGCGCTAGTAGTATGGGAAGGAAAGGTCTTTCTTTTGCTCTGGCCTTGTCCTCCTGGTGGGGAGAAATTTGATGTTCTGTCTTCATTTGTACCCCAAAGTCTCTCAGTTCCTCCAAACGCATAAATTGAGCCACCCTTACTCTCATTTCATTCGTGTTAAGGGTTGGTTTCTTGCATAAACTACCAGCAAAAGGTCCAGCCGACGGGCCGTTACCATGTGATGGAGGGTAACCTCTGAGTTGAGGTTCCGAATCTGAAGGGCGACCTGGTTGAACCTTTCCATGAATGCTCGAAGGGATTCACCCTTACCTTGCTGGATGTTAACGAGGGCGATAGAGGTCAGATAGTGTGGTTTGCTTGTGGCAAACTGAGTGGTGAATAAGTTCACCAGGGTCTTAAAGGAGTCAATTGAGTATGGTGGGAGATTGGTAAACCAGCTCAGTGCCATCCCCTTTAGGCTGTTAGGAAACACCCGACAATTGATGGCCTCGTTGGTGGTGAACAATCCGATATCAGTGGTGTATACGTCAATATGTTCGTCAGGATCCATGGAACCATCATAGCGATCTATAGTCAACCCCCTCCACTTAGCCGGCAGTTCCACATTTATAATGCCATCCACAAACGGGTGGCGCCTCTCGTCTAGGTTCGAGGTTTCGCCCGTTTGGTAAGATACCTCGTCCTCTTTTTTAGGATTTAGGGTGTTCACCTTCGAGCTACCCGACACGATGATCACCCTTGTTTTATCGGCCTTATCACCCAACAACTTTTTCTTCATTTCTTCGTTCTCTTGTTTAAGGGCACGTAAATCTTGCTCATTTTTTTGTCTCATTAGGCAGAGATCTTCGTCATTTTTCTGTCTCATTGCTTGCATTTCCTCCTCTCCTCTCTGCTTCATGTCTGCCAACTCACGCTGCAATGAGAGCAGCAAAGTCATTGGGTCTACCCCAGCCATTGACTTTTCCGGCCTCTACTCGTTTACTTGACTACGGGTTATACCATTCAATTTCTTTGTACCACTCTTCGGGCCCCACAGTGGACGCCGAATGTTTTTACACAAAATTGGGAACCCTTGGAGTTGGTCCAAAGTAACCTAAACAATTTCAGTCTCTGTACTGAATACGTCTTCGCCTGTAGTCTTCACACCTTGGGTTTAGTCCTAATCCGCAAGGCTTTCACAATAGTCCGAGAAGTTCTCGCTCCACTCCGCAAAGTCTTCGCCCACACCACAGGAGGGGGGTGTACCTACGATGACACTCTGACGCTCAAGTAAGTGTTCAGTTATCGGACTTGAGAGTAAAAATTACTTATAGTTTGCATACCTTTGACCTTGCTTACCCACAAATTTATAGGGCCTGCACTTGACTTAGAACTTACGTTATGTCAGCTTTTATAAACTGTCTTGCCAGAGGTTGCGTGTACGCTTCAATTGCTAATCCTAAGATTTATTATTTGGTGACGTCACTCTCTAGGTAACAGGTAGTCGTCCTAGGGCAGATAATACAGTAATATTCTTCTCTTCTCTTAGTGAAACTAGAATATCTAGTAGAAGTGTTTCATTATATATAATTTTTATGGGAGTTGTTTATGTAGCTTTGTATTGAACATATTTTGTTTATAACTAGAAGTGCTAGTTAAAAGATATTCTTAAAAGTTAAAAAGTAATTATTATTTTTTTTTTCAAAGATTACATTGTGCTTATTAAGAAAGATTAAAAAAGATTAGAAGGTTTTCTGAATGACACTTTGTATATACATTTGTAAATGGTTATATTAACCGTATGGCAATATTAAATAACAGTATGGTATACCACTTTTCGAGAAAAAAAACTATTGTTTTCAATTTATACATTTCTTTTTCGTTTAACCTTTTCTCATACGCTTGGAATAAGAAAAAATTTATTAAAATCATAAATAGAAAATTTTATTATTCATGAATTTTAATAATGATTAAAATTCGTGGTTTGATTAAAAATATTTTTTGGGAAATATTTCTTAGGAATAAAATGTAAAATGTTATTTTTACTATATATTTTATTTATTTACCATATTAAATTATTTTATAAGAGTAATACCATTATTTTTTCATTAAATTTTTTATTTGAATTTAGAAAATTTGATCCTTACCTACACATGGAAATAGTTATGTGTGACATTTGGTCCAAAAACAATTCCCAAAATATTATTTTATGGGAATGTTATATTTTAAGTGAAACTAAACATGAGGTAAATTTTTAGAAATTTCTCTTCTATGGAACATGCTGGAGTGACTTGAAAAAAGAAACAAATAAGTCCATTTTTCTAATTATATAAGAAACATGATCCACTTACCATGTATTAATTACAAATTCTCTTTTATACTCTTAATTTATTATGAACTCTAATAGTAAATCATTCAATCATTTTTTATGCGATCTGTAAACAGCGAAAGTCACGTTCATATGTGAAAAAAAAAAAATCTATCCCACATATTTTTGAAATAAGATAAACATCTGACACTAATTATTAAAATTAATTAATTTATTGTCTTGTCGACTTAATTATATGCTTCTCACATAAAATATCATAAAGAGTGTCTTCCTATATTGTAAATATGAATCTTCAAGGTCAAATGTGATATTTGAAATAGCACTTTATAATACAGGAGAACACGGCCCTGTAAATTTTCTTAAAAATGTATACTGTGGGTAAATTAGAAATAACTTTTATGTGACTTCGGAGATAGTTCCAATAAAAGATAATAATATTATCATACATACTTATTTGTTACGAAATGTAATTGATATGTAAAAAATTATTTTAAACTTTCATTACATGAATACATTTTGGGCAACAAAATTTGTAAAACTTTACTGACATTTTAAATATTTGAAGAATTAATTAGAGGTCATTATTAAAAGAAAAACAGTAATGGGGTGGTGAACCAAGTACTCGTTATTTTCTGGTAGATAAATCTCTCGTGGCATTGAGGATGCACGACCTGAGTAGATATTAGTCCAAAAGCAGAAGGCAAGAATTAGAGAAGAAAATACATATTTTGGCAGACACTGAGATGTTATGTTACTGTTCCTCTTAGCTCAACTACAATGACACTGGTGTTATCTCGACTTCCCTTTGCCAATGCTATTTCAGCTAAGAGGCTTGCAGCCTCAGCAGCACGGTTTTGATGCTTCCCACCTCCTTTGCACACTCTTCTAATCTGTCCATTCAGGCATTTCCTTACAACTTGGCACGCAACTTCACTCGAAATCACATCCCACAAACCATCACTTGCTAGTATCAGAAATTCATCTTTGCTACTTCTCTTGGTCACTGTCACTTCTGGTTTTGATATTACATAAGGTCGAAGGTACTGATCTCCTGCATTTGAAACAATGTTCAGATACACTCAATCTTGTTAAATAATATGGTTTAGATTTGACCTTGCTAGATCTGTTACATAAAGCACAAATTCAATTTTACTACCTATAAAGAATAAATAAATCATTTAATATTCAAGTTTGAATATTTAAGTACATGGGGATTAGAGTGTTCCTTGCAAATTGATAGATCAAGATTCCTTAATAGGTGAACCATATCCATACCACAAAACCCTCTCCATTTATTAGTTAAGGGTTCCATGTGTTTGACCATAAACGACAAGCAGCAATTAAGGCTTTGAATAATTGTTCTATTTCTCTCCAATCTTGACAATCATTGATTTAAGGCAAACTTGTTTTACATGGCAGAATCATCGTTAATTACATTCTTTTATATTCCTATCCGCTAGACGGATCAAAGCAACGGTGTGTCATCTTGATTAGTTAAAGATTTAAAAGGTAATACTTATAAAAAATCAAATTTAAGGTCAGAGGATGCCGATAATAATAATAATAATAATAATAATACTCATTTTGGTCAACGTTGCTCTGCTATATTCAGGACACCGATAATAAAAAGCCAGAGGGAGCCAAGATTCTTCTGTCTTTTCAGTGCTGATCAGATAAAAACGTTGTGTTAAAAATGGCAAACCAAAAGGATAATACACGCGACACCGAACCAATATCGCTAAGAGCTTAATTAATTAACGCTTAACAACCAGTATTATAGGGTCAGGGAAGAATTAAAGGTTGAAACTAACCTATGGATCGTGAAGTAGCAAGAACACCAAGCACGCGCTGGCCATTCCAGTTAATGACCCTTCCACCAGCCTCTTCGATTCGCATCAACTCGTCGGGTCTATCGGGCTGTGTGCACACAGAAGGGAACAACAATGTCATTCGTTATCTTACAGTAAATTGCTTTGAGATGAAAAAAGGAAACGAAAAATTAATTAACAATATAAAAGCTGTTATACACCCATTTCAAAGAAGATCGTAAATCTCGAAGTAATAATTGAAAATATTGACTCTCCAATACGACAGAAAGACATCTTTCTCTTCCGGACGCTAAACATAACACATACACACACTCCAGACATTCACTTGCCAGCAACAATTTTGATAAACTAACCTTTTCGCAATCAAATTGAAGACCATTGACTTACTTATATAGATTGCCAATCAAAACGGTATACTACGACATCTTTAACATATAATAATTTACAAAATCAAAACTTTAAAAAAAATTAAGAAAATGAACTGTCTAGGGAATAAAATCAATGTAGAAATTTGGAAAATTCAATAATTTAAGAAAATGTAACAACTGTACCTTATGATCACTAGACAAGTCCACAGCCTCACCTCCTCTTCCCAACACAGCTCTACAATCACCGCAGTTTGCGACGACGAGCTCCTCCGCCGCGATGACGGCTACAACCGCCGTGGAACCCACAGTTCTGATGGCCGCATTACCGGCGACCTCACTGTCCATTTTAAGGAAACAGCCTTCCATCACTTCCTGCCAGTCCCATTCCACGTGACTCTCACTCCTCTCCACCTCTTCCGCAACCAGCCGATGCAACCGCTCCCGACACGCCTCCGCCACCTGAGGTCCGCCGTGGCCGTCGTACACCGCGAAGAAGTCGTACTTCCCTCTCTCCTTCGCAGCAAACCCTATCTCCGAACTCACCGCGTCCTCCATCTCCTTCCTGCTCCCAATCACCGATGTCGACCCGTGCAACAAAACGCCGTCGTTTTGCTCCGACGACGAGCGCTCCTCCTCCTCTGACGACGACGACGACGCCGCCGCCAGCGACAGCGATATCTCGACGTGCTCATGAATCTCTCTGCTCTCTCCGTCCAGGTCCTCGGCCGGCGGCGGGGAAACGCCGGCGACGCCATTCCTGATGGGGATCTTGGCCTGGCACGTGTACTTCAATTTCCTGATTTTGAGCCTTCTCTGGCGACCGTTCTTGAACTTGGCGACAAACTCACCGGTATCAGGCTCCACTCGCCGGACAGCTTTTGCCGACGGCGAGTGGCGTTTTGGCGTCTTCATAGTCGTTTTTGCATGCAACCAAGTGAACACAACACAACACAACAACAAGACACAACAGAACAACGAAGAGACAATAAGGCGAAAATAAGAAATGAGAAAAATGGTAATAAAGAGAAGCGACGTGTAGCGTGGAAGGAGGGAATTTAAAGTGTTTGATTGCGAGATCTGAGAGGCGTGGAGTGTGGACCGTTGATTTGAAAGGGAGGGTGTGATGGCGTAACAGGTGGATATTTATGGTCCAGTGAGTTGGATTTTTGTGAGGGAGACGTGGACGGCTGAGATTGAACGGTAGGTACGTGGAGGGTTGATGTCGGGGTTAGCGATACGGTTGTGTGAAAGATGAGGTGAGGGTGGGGCCAGTTGGTGAAAGGAGATGATAGAAAGAGAGAGAGAAGGGTCAGAGTCATAGGTTAGTTACGTGGCATGACAGAGGTTGCTTTCCGTAAGTTTTGCTTTTGTTGAGTTGCGCGAGGTTGGAGGACACGTGTTCACTGAACCTGGGTTGCGTCTCTCATTTGTGCCATAGATACCATTTCACCCTCTTTTCCAACTACTGCACATACATACACACACCACGCGCGCTACTTTCCTCTCTCTTTCTCTGTGCCAATGCCGATTATGAGTACTCGCGCTTTGCTTTCATTTTTTTTTATTAAATACTTATTAGATATTTCGTGATGAAAAATTATTAAATAAAGAGCTTGGTTCTAAATTTTTTCATAATTATCTGTTATTATAATATAATGAAATACTAAAGAGGTATTTATGCATGCTTGTTTCTCGCTAATTAGCTTAAATATATAGCATTATATCTAAAGAAAATAAGATTTGATTTTCATTTTTAAATTTAAAATTTGAACTATAAATTTGAGCTAAAAAACAGTAAAAAAATCTAAAAGATAAGTTGTTTTGATGCATTTTTAATTATACATTTTGGGCTGGTTTAATTTTAAACACCTTAAAAATAATATTATTTTGTATAGCATTTTCTTTTTCCTGTCTCTCTTTTTGTCTCTCTTTCGTAGAAGTTGATATTAAGAATGCCAACGTAAGATCTAGCTACCCAGAAGAAACATCATTATGTCTACGCATTCACTCGTGTATATGCTTTGACAACTACATGATTATTTAAAAGAAATACTCACGGATTTGAATAGATATTCCAAAATTAAATATTGATTTCTTTTAATTTTGATCAATAAAAAAGAAAACATAAATTCAAATGCAAATTATTTTTTCATTTCAATAATATAAATTTATATACAAATTAGTCTTTTGAAAACATAAGTTTTAGGAAATTACAAATAAACTATATGAAGTAAAACAAATTACTAAGAATTTTTTCGATTAATTTTTTTTAAACCACCTCATTGGCACCGCTCTCAATTTTGTTCACCTTTAATCTTGAAGAGTTTAAAGAAATATTAATGTCATCAAAATATTTTATTTAATATAATTTATAAGTTACTTATCTCAATAATAAATAATAGCATTTCTGTATTTTGATGGGTGGCGGTTACTCGTTAGTACCATAATACCCGTATCCACTTGTTTAATAGGCCAATAAGAAAAAACCCGTATCTACGTTTACCTGTTTAGAAAACTTGTTAAAACTTCTTGTTGATTTTTTGCTATGCGGATGTTTTTGTCATTTCTAGCAATGTTATAAAATTTTGGGCTTTGACAATTTGTTTTTATGTAATTATTGGTTCTATATTTTTCCTTGAAATCTTATTTAACCGATTTTTTTTTTTTATCTTCTATACTTTATACTTTTGTAGTATGATTGATTTTGTGTGGTGCTTTTGTTTTGTTTATAAAATAAAAAAAAAAAGAAAAAAAAAAGATGTTGGGTACATTCTGTATGGTGAATTATTGTAGTTGAGACTTGTGACCCGAAGTTATGGGAAAATATCTTAGTGCCAGCAGCGATTTTCTACTTGCGGCGCCGAGTTTCCATCAAAAAGACATACGTAACTGGCAATAAGAGAGCCTTCACTTCTTTCATTGGACACGTGTGACTAGTTTTTGTGCTGTGGTGGGATACGTTATTCAATTGTTTATCGAATATAATAAATTTGAATTTATACACTTTCACAGTATTTTCTAAGAAATGTTATATTTTCTAAATTAATTACAAAAATATGACTTTTTAAAACTCATTGAGTAGTAGGGTCCAACTTTTCAATGCGTTTTTCATTTAAACATAATATGTTAGAAGTCAGGTTTGGGAAATCAAACTTTTAAATGTGATTTTTTTATATAAATTAAGAAATGTTAAAAAGTGTTTTTTATATGGTGGAGGAGATAAATTATAGATAAAAATATTCTAAATGGTAGCTGTGCTGTTAAACTCGTAGCTCACCAAGAAAAACGGCTAAATTGGTGCTTTCAAAAGCTAAACTTTTTTGTTCCAAAAAATCTTTTGTAAAGAAAATTAAGAATTTGGTGCATGCTTTTTATGTGTTTAGTTAGAGCAAAATAGGATTCTTAATTAGATTTATTATTTTTTCTGTTTTGTTATAAAAACAGGATGTATGATATCCGTTCAATTCAAAATCAGAAAATTATTATTTCATTGAAAAGATTTGACATAGAAATAAATGAAATAAATGTTTCAGCCTTCTTCATATTAAAAATGCCTAAAAAATGAAAGGATTGGCCCATTTGTTATTATATGTGTTATATATAACAAAATTGAAAATATCATGGTAGATTTAGAACATCCATATATATTACCAATTGTGTACACTCACTTTCTCTTTTATCTTAAAAAAAGCTAGGTTGATAAATAGAAACACACTTAATTCAATTAGTTTAATTGTCTTGATGAAAGTTAATGATTTTATCTTTTCAGTAGATTTTTATATTTTAGACTTGGAATAAAAGAAGATAATAGTATACCTCCGGTCATTTTAGGAAGATCATTCTTAACAACAATAAGAATCAAAATGGATGCTGATGTTATATTAGAAAATAAAAAAATTATTAAAAATGAATAAAAATGAACAAATAATATGAAAGTGAAATTATTCTCTTTTTTCTTATTCATATCCAAAGAAAGATACTTTATATATGGAGTAATGGAATAATCAGAATTATAATAGAATAGTTACAAAATTACTAATAATCCTCACATAATAATTATTTATCATTCGTTGATATATTCTGTAGAATCACTAATTATTCTCACATAATAATTATTTATTATTTAATACCTCTCAAGATGGAGCATAAAGATTAGCCAAACCCACCTTGAACAACAGATGTAACAGATGTAAGAACAACTTGGTATGAGAGGTTTTGTACATATGTCAGCAACATGTAACTTAGTGTTGATAGGGAGCAAACGAAGAATACCATCACGAACCTTTCTTTTAACCACATGACAATCGATTTCAGTGTGTTTGCTATGCTCATGAAATTGGCAGCTAAATGTAAGGCAGACTTGTCACAAAAAACGAACTGTAGTGGCTTGAGGAGCAATATGTAAATCATGAAACATATAAGACAACCATTGAATTTCACATGTTGTCGAGGCCAAAGCATGATATTTAGCCTTAGAGGAGGATCGTGAAACTGTGTGTTGCTTATTGGATCGCCAAGAGATTAATGAATCACCAAGAAAACTGCAGAAGCCAATAATGGAGCGGCGAGTTTCAGGACATGATGCCCAATCTGAGTCACAAAAACCTTTTAGTTGTAAAGGATGATAACTAGGAGAGAAGAGCCCCCACCCAGGATTAGCTTTAAGATAGCTAAGAATCCTAAGTGTTGTTTGGTAATGAGTCATCGTAAGAGTTGATAAAAACTGTGAGAGATGATTGACAACAAAACAAATGTCGACCCTAGTGTTGGTCAGGTAGATGAGCTGTCAAATGAGTCGTCGATACATGGAAATATCTTCAAGGAGGGGACTCTCTTTGGAATGGAGCTTTATTTAAGGATCTATAGAAGTGGTAGAAGATTTGCATCTTAACAAGTCTGCAACATGTAGAAGCTCTAAAGTGTATTTCCTTTGGTTAAGGAAAATGCCCTTGCTTGATCTAGCAACTTCTAATCCAAGAAAAAATTTCAACTGACCAAGAACCTTAAATTTTGAATAAGTAATCAAGTTAAGACTTGACTGAAGCAATCTCTTGAGCATCATTCCTTGTCAAAATCATATCATCAACATAGACCAGGATGACTGTGAATGCACTAGTAGCAGATTGTTTAGTGAATAAAGAAAAATCAGACTGTGATTGGGTATAACCCGAAGTTATAAGGACTGTAGACAACTTTTCATACCACTGTTTACTAGTTTGTCTAAAACCATAAAGAGATTTTTTCAGCTTGCAGACTTGACCAGGTTTTGGGGGAACTACACCTTTAGGAACCTCCATATATATACTTCTTCATGAAGATCTTCATGCAAGAAAGCATTGTTGACATCAAATTGTTCAAGGAGATAATTTTTAGTTGCGGCAATGGCTAGTAAGAGCCTGACAGTAGTGATTTTAGCTACTAGAGAAAAAGTTTCTTTGAAATCAATACCTTTATATTGTGTGAATCCCTTGGCTACCAACCTAGCCTTGAACCTCTCAATTGAGCCATCAACCTTGTGTTTAGTCTTATACAACCATCTGCATTTCACTGTTTGTTTTCCAATTAGAAGGTTAGCAAACTCCCAAGTTCTAGTTTGAACTAAAGCATTAATCTCATTATCCATTGCTCTCCTCCTGTTCTCATGCTTCACTGCCTGTGCATAAGTTTTGGGTTCTATAATGGAAGAGATACTAAATTCTTATGATTGTTAGAAAATTTTGAGTAATTAACAAAATTGAAAATAAGATATTTCACTAAAGAGGAATGTTTTCTCTTTATGCCCGCAACTAAGTTGTAATGAAAATCCTTGAGGTAAGCAGGAGGTTTGATGCTTCTAGTGGATTTTCTTATAGTAGGAGGTACAAGGTTATTAGGAGTTGTGATAGTGAGTATATTTTTATTCACACTTAGAGTGGTTAACCTTGACTTTCTTAGACTGTAATTGAGTAAAATCAATTTTTTTTTTAAATAAGATTCACCAAATTAGGATTAATTAAAATTTAATTGAGATTATTGGTTAAATTTGGATTTTAAGCATATTCTCTTACTTTTCTATTTCTAATTATTTGTAGAGATTATATGGGTTGCAAATCCAATCAAATCTTTTGTAAAGATATTCTTCAGATTTCCTACAAAGATGATCATCCACGATTCTTACTTGATTTAGAGCAAATCTTTTTGAAATATTTTCCAATATCTCTAGCAACAGATTCACTTATTATGAGCTGATATCTAAAATTGATTTGGAAACAAAATATCTGAAAGAAATTGGGAGATAGAAAATCTACAACTTTACTCGAAAGAAGATATTTAAAAAATTATTCTTAAGCACATAAGAAAACATCTGATAATTACAAACATAATATCTGAGAATTAATTCAGAGTTAATTTCATGAAGGAAGGAGCTCCATAGCATAAACTCTAGTTTTATTTTCTTTTGTAATTCTTGTGTCTTCATCATGGAAGATTAACCTCTTTTGGGTTGATTCTCTTATGATTTCACAATGAATTATGATGTTTCTATTTAATAAAGTTTTGTTCTTTACATTCTCTATAACGGTTATGCTATATTGTTAGTTTTTTTGAAATCTGTTTTTAGAAAAGTATTTGTTTTTGGATGCTTATTGAGAATTCAATTATTTTTCTTTAATTAGAGTTCTAGGTTAATTCTCTTAGTCTTAATCAATTTCTTGTACGCTTAGTCAAGAGATAAAAGATATACATCTCATTTAGTATACGCTTGAAGACGAGGTGAGATATTAAATATATTAGTAGACAGTTGTTTTGCTAATAAGATTCTATGGAATTTAATTGATGCTTGTTTGATTGAGTTCAAATCTGTGAGGAGAATTGAAGGATATCTATCTTAAGAAAACTAAGGAATTTGTTGTGAAAGAACTTAGAGAGTCAATCTATTTTCTTTATTATTTTTAAATCATCTATTTTTAATCTCTTGCACAAAGATCCTCAAAACCCCCTATTTTCTTTATTGTTATTACTAACTTTTCTTATTGCAAATAAGTTTTGAATATTGATTGTCAGAATTTACTATTAGATTTCTTGGGAGAGGACTTGGGGTTAACTTTCTCTTATCAATACTATCATCTCTTTAGTGTGTGTTAGATGATATAGTACTACATTAGGCAGTCAATACTTAAATTCTTTTAATTTGCTCGTGAAACAAATGTGATTAAAACTTACTCTAGGAGGATATGTTCTAGCCTTGGATCATACAAAGAGAAATACAACAAAAAAAACTCTTAAAAACCTTCAAGAAAACAACAATTCAACCATTGAAAAATCAAGAATAATTAATATGCTATTAATAACAATTCAGTAATTAAAAGAAGTTAATTACATAGTAGAAACAATCACAAGTGAAACACATAACCTTTTGAATTCATTGAGAGAAGCAAGATGAAAATATTACTTTAATGATTCTTGAATGCACTATTAATAAAATGTGAGATTAAATCAATTTTTATCAATGTAAACATTTAAATTGCATTTGATAAAAGTTATTTAAAGATTTAATCAAGGTTTAATTATTGGGTTTTCAAAATGTTGTCTAAAAGTTCAAATATATTTAACCATTTATCTTAGGGTTTTCAAAATGTTGTCTAAAAGTTAATAATACATTTAGCCATTTATCTTAGTTTTAATAAATTATTTTCAGAAGAAAACGAGTTTTCATGACATAAATTTTCTATTTTAATCGATTATGTTACTATTTAATAAGTTATTTTATTCTTAATATTTCTAGAAAAACTTAAAAATATATTAATCAGATTATTAAACTTGTTAATCGATTATTCTTATAAATTAATTATAAATTCATTTGTTTCTTCTATGTTCTAATTCATTATCAAAATTGATATTTTTTTTATGATTTAAAGATACATAAAGAACAAATTAATTAATTACATAAAAACTTAATCAAATAAACTAGAGTTAAAACTTTTTTCAAAATATTTTAATATTGAAAACAAAGTTTTCTGATAAAGTTTGTGTATTAAAGGGAAGTAGCTGTGATTTATCAAGCATGCAAGACTCATAAACATATACAATCAAAGCTATAACCAGTAATATATCTTTTCTATGTCAGATACCCGAGTTGCATGAGAATGGGATTTAAATAGTCTCTTGTTTAACCGCAAGCCCAATCTCTGGTCAATATTTTTATAACCCTCACTTTTGGAAGCATCAAGAACCATCACCACTGTGTATTTAGATTTAGCAACAATAACAAGTCTCTTTCGTCCCTTGCCTTTTGAAGTACTTTCAATAATCCATGAAGATGGAGTAATTGAATTTTATTATCATTATAGTGTATGATCTCAAAATTTAGGTACAAGTTGTGAGCTCATACGATGCAGCTTTAGAATGTGTGCCTGTTAACATGTCGTGGCCAAATTGTAACTCTAACCCTTCCCCACACCTCCACTAGATACTTTGGGAGGCTCCAATAATTGTGTCCTTAGTTTTTGTTATCTTCGCTTATATACTCGTGAGAATCTCTGTCTCTTTCACACTCGGTAGGTTCTTGATTAGAACCCATCTCCCCTATAACTTTAACATCTACTTCAAAGTTTTCTGCATCAATACGGGAAACCATATCTCGAACATTCATACCTTCAGAAGTATGGGAATTATCTGAAGATAAAGCATTTTTAGAGAATATCTCAGATGGAGTTACCAAATGGATTGGGTGTTTATATGTTGTTGGGTTATTAGAAACCACAGAAACATCATTTGGTACAACTTTGTCATCCTTTCACAAATTGTACCTGATGCAGGCACACCTGCCATATCTTTTTCAGACTCCATTCTTCGTTCAGCTGATGAATCAAAATTAGTCTGCTCACTGCTATGGTCAGCAGTTGTTGAACTAGTCTCTAAACTATTTGATGAATTTTCGAAACCAGACAACTTCTGGGACAATCTTGGACTCTGAGGAAGTGGAGGTGAAACAGTTTGAATTGAATATGTTCAAAACCGTTACGAGAAGGTAAATCATTAGACTAGGTCTCTGCTTCTGATATAGAAGACATAAAAGCTTCAGGTAGAAATGAAATATCTGATGAAGGCAAATTTGCAGGAGCACTGTCAGAACAGCTAGAATGAACTTATGGCATATTTCCAGTTTCCAGATTAGTGGATCCATCCATAGTAGCATTGGAAGAACGTGATAAATTGGATTCTGTTTTCTCAAGTTCAACATTGTCCAGGGGTGGAGGCTAACATTGTGATAAATTGAGTCCATACTTTTGAATAGCTTGTGTTTGGACACTATCTGCACAATATGCTCCCCATTTGGTAAATTATCTCTGGTTCCTGTAAGACTTGATATAGGCATTGTGACTGTGAACCAATGTAATCCATGCGGGTAGCAGTTGGACTGGATCCACGCTCTATATGCACAACATACACTGTATTTTTCTTAGCATTTGCAAGCAGAAACAAACCAGCACGGGGCAATGCTACAACTTGATTAAAGAATGCATCCTCAGGGTTGGTTTCAGACGAACTTCTTATGCCTAAAGTCTGAATACAATGCCATGACTCAGAATCACTAGGAAATAGCCAATCTTCCTCATTATCACAGACCCATATCTTCACTTCCTGATTTAGTTGCCCCACTTTGATAAGAACAATGTGCTCGGGACGACTAATATGATTTGTATGTGCTACAATTGTTTGTGTAATATTGCAAGCATCTTTCCAACTTAAACCCTTTATATCTATTAAGATTCTGATTAGCTCTGGGATGCACAAGGTTGGGTGAGTATGATTCATCTGCACTGCAACCTTTTCAGAGAACTCCTGTCAGTTCACATTTGCTCCTTATCTTCTCTAAACAAGCAATTATGTCTTGAAGAGAAACAGAGCATAAAGTATATTGTTGCTTGAGACGAAGGATCTTTTGTTCTATTGATTCATCCCCAGGGTAGTATACAGCATAACTTTTCATCATTTGCTAGAGCCTATGACTCAATGTGTCTTCCAGCATTAAAAGCATATAAATCAAATTCTTCTTAGTCTCAAGTTAACTGTAGTTTTAGTTTTATATTCTGGCATAGGAACATCATGTGCAATAGTTTTTATATCTTTTCCTCCAATCCAATGATTTTTACAGGATAGGTCACATCCTTTCTAACAATCTCCCAGGGACTTTGTTGAAAAAATGTCTCTTATGATGTAATTTAGAAAAATTCAGAATAAGACAAGTGTAGGAGAAACAACAAAATCAAGAGATTTGATATTTAGTATTTTAGTTCTATAAATTTAGGATGTTAGTTACCAAGTCTAGTAGTCTGTTTGTAACAGACCTTTTGATTTTATAATTAGTTTTAAACTGTTTTTTGGTTTAGATATGTTTTTAAATTATGGTTTTACATTCTGTTTTTATTAAAGATGTATAAATATTATTTTATATCAATAAAATTATATCCTTGCACCCAAATATATCTACAAAGTGGTATCAGAGTTCTTAGTTCTTAAGGGCCTGATAGTGTGAGAGATAAAAAAATACGAGAGATTAGTGAGACCCGAGTGACGAGTATTAAGATATAGGCGAAAATTTCATGGCAGCTTCACCAGTCTTCTCAGGTGAAAACTTTGAGATATGGTCTGTCAAAATGAAGTCTTATCTAGAAGCAAGTGGTTTATGGGATGTTGTAATGTCTGAAATCCAGCCGCTACAAGAAGATCCAATTGTAGCTCAAATCAGAAATTACAATGATGAAGCAATGAGAAGATCGAAGGCCAAGACTTGTATTCACTCTGCTGTTTCTGATATTGTTTTCACTAGAATTATGGCATGTGAAACAGCTAAAGAAGCATGGGATACTCTCCACGAGGCGTTTCAAGGGAATGAAAAAACTCGACAAATGCAAGTTCTCAATCTCAGAAGAGAATTTGAGATGCTGAGGATGAAGGAGACCAAGACTATCAAAGAATATTTTGATAGACTCTTGATCGTGGTAAACAAAATTCGTTTATTACAAGAAGATTTGCCTGACAAAAGAATTGTAGAAAAAGTGCTGGTGAGCCTCTCTGAGAGGTTTGAAGCAAAGATTTCTTCACTTGAAGATTCTAGAGATCTCACAAAAATCTCATTAACTGAGTTGATGAACTCTCTGCAAACCCAAGAGTAGAGAAGAATGTTGAGCAAGAGCCGCCGAATATTGAAGGAGCTTTACTAGCAAAGTCACAGCCGAGTTACAAAACAAAGAAGAAAGGCTGGAAAAATGAGAAGAAAAATGATGAGGATGACAATGACGAGAAAAAGAAGTACTCAGTATGTCAATACTGCAGAAAAACTTCTCATCCATATTGGAGATGTTGGTGGAGACTTGATGTGATGTGTAGATCTTGCAATCTAAAGGGTCATGTAGAGAAGGTATGCAAAAGAAAGCAACAAGAGGCACAAAATGCTCAAGAGACTGATGACGAGAAGGAAGAGTATCTTTTTGTGGCGACTTGCTTTGCTAGTGACATCACTAGTGAAACATGGTTGATTGATAGTGGATGCACTCATTTCATGACACGTGATAAGGGCATGTTTGTAAAGCTGGACAAAACCCATTTTTCGAAAGTCAGAATTGGGAATGAAGACTATATTAAGGTCAAAGGCATAGGTGATATTCCCATTGATTTTGTCTCAGGTAAAAGAATAATCTCTTATGTTCTATATGTTCCTGAGATTGATCAAAATTTGTTTAATGTCGGACAACTTTTAAAGAAAGATTATGCTGTTGTGTTCAAAGATAAAACTTGTGAAGTCTTTGATTCAACTGGCATTAAATTGATGTCAATAAAGATGAAGGGCAAAAGCTTCTTGGCAAACATATAAACCGACTTAGCCTATTCCTCTGCGGCTAAAGTTGAGAATTGGGAGAAAATGGAAACAATCGAGAAAGCAAAGAAGAAGAAGAGTTGCGAGTTCAAAGGCAGGCAAGGATCTGTTGCTGTTAATGACCCTGTTGGTAGATCAATGAGAATTGAAGATAGGCCCAGGGGCCAAGTTACCAAATTTATTAGCAGGGATGATATTAAGGAAAGACCATCATGTATTCCTGTAGCAATTTTAGAAGCTAAGGTCAAGACAACCAAGAAATCTGTCAAGATGAGAAACAAGGATGCCTGTCGTGAAGAAGCAGATCAAAGTCCACGGAAGAAGATTCTGAAGATCAATAATCAATTAGTTGATATTTTAATTAAAGCTCCTCCAAGAGGTAGATTTGAAGAATTGAAAGACAAAATTGGAATTTACATCAAAAGAGGCAAGGAGGAGTATTGGAAAAATGCCTCTTATGATGTAATTTGGAAAAATTCAAAATAAGACAAGTGCAGGAGAAACAACAAAAATCAAGAGATTTTATATTTAGTTTTTTTAGTTCCATGAATTTAGGGTGTTAGTTACTAAGTCTAGTAGTCTGTTTGTAACAAACTTTTTGATTTTATAATTAGTTTTAACCTGTTTTTTGGTTTATATATGTTTTTAAATTATGGTTTTACATTCTGTTTTTATTGAAGATGTATAAATATTGTTTATATCAAATAAAATTATATCCTTGCACCCAAATATATCTACAGACTTCCCATCTTAAGCCATTCTTCAACGACTTCCTCCTGCCCCTCTTCGGTTATTCGTTGTTCAAATAAGGCATACTTTGTAAAGCCCTTGTTTGAGGGAGGGCTACCTCCAAGATGATAAAAGACAACAAAAGGTTCTTCTTTGATTATTAAATGAAAATATTCCAAAAGTTTTGCATAACTATATGCTCTGATACCAGAGAATAATATCTAACTAATTGGTAACATAGTCCTCTAAATACTTGGGCTTGTTTGTATTAGGTTTGGGCTTGAACTTTGCTGCTAAATTGTCCTTCTCAAAACCATCTTCTATGCTCACAGAGTCATTATTTTCATCTTGGGCTATAACATCCCCTTTCCCTTCAACAAAGACCTTGTCCTCAAGGTGTAAATTAGGAAATTCTTTGAGCAGTTCAGGAATAGACTCCCAAGTGGCATCTTCAGGATACAACCCTTGCCACTGAATTAAGGCTTGAATTTTTCCCAAACCTTGTTCCTCACGCCAATCCAAGATTGCTAGTGGTTGGATCTTAGGTTGGTTGTTATGGGCTTCATCAGGAATGGATAGACTATGTTTAGTGGAATCTCCGTGACATGGTTTCAGCTTAGAAGCATGAAATATGAGATGAATTTTAGACTGTGGTCATAAGGAGTCATACCAATAACACTATGCTTGGTAGTGTTATAGTGCCATTCTGCCCAATGTAGGTACCTTCCCCATTGCTTGGGTTGATCATCAACAAAGGCTCTAAGGTACTGCTGTAGAATCTTATTGACCGCCTCCGTTTGGCCATCACTTTGAGGGTGATAGGCAAAGGACATACGTAATTTAGTGCCACTGAGTCTAAAACGTTCTTTCCAAAAGTTGCTCATGAATATGGGATCACGATCTGACACTATGCTCTTAGGCATGCCATGAAGTTTACACACCATGACAATAAACAGATCAGCAACTTTAATTGTATTGAAGGAGGTGGGAAGCATACCAAAGTGAGCAGCCTTAAAGAAACGATCAACCACAACCAAAATGACAATGTTGTTTTGGAAAGACTGGAGCCCAATGATGAAATCAAGAGAGATGTCCTCCCAAACTGCTATGGGTGGGGGTAGGGGCTGTAGCAATCTATAGGGCAAATGTGATGGTGATTTTATCTGTTGAAAGTTAACACAGGTCTTGACATATTCTGTGACATCATTTTTCATTCCCTTCCAATAAAAGTGTTCACAAATCCTACCATAGGTTCGATGTATTCCAGCATGTCCCGCCATAGGAGTGGAATGGAATTCCTCAAGCAACAATTGTTTTAAAGGAGAGTTATCTGCAATGAAAATTTTGTTGTTGTAAAATAAAATGCCTTGGATGATTTTAAACTTAGGACGTTGTTCAGGGCATTGTAGAACCACTTGATATAGTTCTCTCAAGGTTGGATCAGAGGAATATTCAGCCTGTATTTTGGTCACCAGATCACATAGAGGTACTGTAAGTCCCAAAAACTGAGGACAAGCCTCTTGCACTCGGCTTAGAGCATCTGCAACACAATTCGCTGCTCCAGGCTTATATACAATCTCATATGAGAACCCCATCAACTTTGATAAATAATATTATTGCTCAGGTGTTTGCACCACTTGGGTCATGAGTTCCCGAAGGCTTCTTTGATCTGTATGAATAGTGAATTTTCTGCCCAATAAATAAGTCCTCCATTTCTTGACTGCTTCTGTTATAGCATGTAATTCTCTAACATAAGTAGAGTCTGTTTGGAGTTTTGGACAAAATTTCTTACTAAAATAACAAATGGGATGACCCTTTTGTGTAGTAATACTGCACCCATTCCATGTCCTGACGCATCAGTTTCCAAAACAAAGTCTTCTTGAAAATTTGGAAGGGCTAATACAGGAGCTTGAGACATAGTAGATTTCAGTTCATCAAAAGCCTGTTGAGCCTCTGTAGACCATGAAAAAACATTCTTTTTTAGAAGATCCGTTAGAGGTGCAGCAATAGAAGCATAATGACGTATAAACTTGCGATAAAATCTAGTCAACCCAAGAAACCCGCGCAGCTGCTTCAATGATGAAGGTGTTGGCCAACATTGCATTGCCTTGATTTTCTCTGGATTTGGTCCCACACCCTGCCTTGATATAATATGACCAAGATATTCAATAGATTCCTGTCCAAATAAACACTTCGATCTTTTCAGAAAGAACTGATTGGAAATCAAACACTGGAAAACAATATCCAAATGTAAAATATGTTCCTCCAAAGATGTACTATAGATTAGGATGTCATCAAAGAAGACATTAACAAACTTTCTCAAATACGGCTGGAATAACATGTTCATTGTTGATTGGAATGAGGCTGGTGCATTGCATAACCCAAAAGGCATGACCAAGAATTCGTAGTGCCCTTCATGAGTTCGGAAAGTAGTTTTTTTTATATGACTCGAGCTCATGCATATCTGGTGGTAGCCGGATCGCAAATCCAACTTAGAAAACCATTGTTTCTCATATAGTTCATCAATAAGGTCATCTATTGAAGGAATAGGAAAACGATCTTTTACTGTGATGGCATTGAGAGCCCTGTAGTCAACGCAGAATCACCATGTGCCATCTTTTTTGTGCACCAGTAATACAGGGGAAGAGAAAGCGCTAGTGCTCCGCTGAATAATACCTTCATTCAACATATCTCTGATTTGTCTCTCTATCTCATGCTTCTGGAAATAAGGATATCGATACGGCCTAACATTAATAGGATTGGATCCTTCAAGCAGTGGAATGTGGTGATCTGTCTCACGGATGGGGGGAAGACCTTGTGGTGCAACAAACAATTGAGGATATTTGTTAAGAAGAGCTTCAATATCTAGAATGGTTTGTTGAGCAGATTGCAATTTTGAAGAAGGTAGAAGCTGTAATTGGAACATTTCTGCGATCCTATTAGTGGTCATTAAACGTCTCAACTGATGTGAAGAAGCTTCTTGTGGTGTTTCATGATTTTGGCCCTTCAATTGCACCATTTGACCATCCTTAACAAACTTCATTGTCAACTGGTCATAATCTATGAGAACTGGCCCCAGAGTAGTAAGCCACTGGACTCCAAGTACAAGTTCTGCCCCACTCAAGGGCAAGACAAACAAGTCAACTAGTAATTTATGTTTCCCTAGATGTAGAGGGACTTGCTTGCATACTGCCGAACAAGAGAGTTCATCACCGTTGCCAACCAGAACATGGAATCCTTGTGCCGGAATGACCTTGAGACCTAGGAACTTAGCCTTTCGATCTTGTATGAAATTGTGAGTGCTTCCGCTGTCAACCAACACAGTAATTGATGAGGAGTTGATGTGGCCCAAAACTTGTAATGTTTGCGGAATTGAATGGCCTAATAAGGCATTAAATTGATTTGGGCTGACATGTTATCGGGTGGGTCATGCGGGTCGGTTTGGTCAAATGCTCATCTGTATTTTCAGGTTCAGCAATCAACAACAAAAATTGTTTCTTACATTTGTAACCTAGTTTGTACTTGTCATCAAAATAATAGCATAAACCATTTTCTCTTCGATTTTGGAGTTCGGCAGGGGAGAGGCGTTTAATGGGTGGGGGGTTTGTGTTTGGACTGGTTTTGTGCAGAAATGTAGTGTTTGGGAGTAAAGGTGTGGGTGTCTTTGAGGATGGTAAAGGGTTGAAATCTGTGGTTATGAACGATTTGGCAATTCCTGGGGCGAAACGTTGGGGATGATTAAGGAGTGCAGAATTTGCAAATTTTTCTTCCTGCAACTTGGCTAACCTAATAGCTTGTGATAAAGAAATAGGTTGGAATGCCTGCACTTCTCTTCTAATCTCAGGTTTTAACCCTGAAATAAAACAACTCAAATAGAATGAAGGAGGTAATCCCACAATTCTATTAGCTAGTGACTCAAACTGAGTTTGATATTCTCTTACTGTTGTTGTTGGCACAGTTTGAAAAGAGCTTCTTTAGGATCCTCATAATGCGATGGAGCAAACCTGATTTCCAAAGCATGAATGAAAGTTGCCTAGAAGGTTAACTGATTATTTGCATGCATCCACTGAAACCAGCTAAGGGCCTCCCCTTCCATGGAAAAAGAAGCGATTCGAAGGTGTTGATCTTCCGATATGTTGGTAACTCGAAATATTGGGTGATTTTGAAAATCCACCCCAAAGGATTAGAGCCATCAAAATGTGGAATGTTCAGTTTCACCGCCGTACGCGAGAATGGAGAAAGCCCATTATTAGAAGATTCAGGTCCAATATTGCTACGAGCGATGACTTGGGCTTCTAGATTAGCCATACGGCTGCTGATTTCTTCTTGAAAGGTTTGTTGATTCACCAAAAGCTGATTAATGGCTGCCTCGAGCTTCTCATTGTTTTTTGATGATCCTGCCATTAACCCTAATTCTCTCAAGGAAAGCACCAAAGTGTAAAGCCCTTCTTCGAGGGAGGGCTACCTCCAAGATGATAAAAGAAAACAAAAGGTTCTTCTTTGATTATTGAATGAAATATTCCAAAAGTTCTGCATAACTATATGTTACTGATACCAGAGAATAATATCTAAAACATAACTGTAACAACCCAAAAGAAATACTACTCTGCACCCAAACTTATACTAAAACATCATACATCCTTCTCTAACTAATTGGTAACACAGTCCTCTAAATACTTGGGCCTGTTTGTATTACGTTTGGGCTTGAACTTTGCTGCTGAGTTGTCCTTCTCAAAACTATCTTCTATGCTCACAGAGTCATTATTTTCATCTTGGGCCATAACATACTTCTATCTCAATCCATAACCCCAAGCTACATTGCCAAAGAGTCCAAGAAACATGAAGCAGGTCGCCCTAAACCACCATTTCCAAGTGCAGTATCAGACTTCCGGTATACCAAATTTTCTAATTTATACCCAAGCTTGCTCAAAGCCTCAGTATAAGCACCAATTCAATAGGAGTCAGCTATGTCTTCAGCAACACTATATGCATTACTAATTTAATACTCAGTTACAAATCCAATAATAAGTCCTGCCCAAAGACTAAAACACAAATGATTCTACCAATAAAAAGTTTGATCTACAAGGCAAGTAAATGAATTACTCGACTATTCATTCTCAATCTTTCCTAAAGATTAACAACTTGAGTATTCTTTTCGCAATCATTCCTAACTTACAATAACATACAACAAAGAGTAATAAAAATAACTTTTAAAAAGAGGATTTAACAAAAATTCTCATAAGATACAAAGGATAAAGCATATAAAGATTTCACATTTTCCACTAAAACGTTTATACTCTAGGCTTATGTATCTCTTGTATGTTTTCTTGATAAGGTTTTTTTAGTGATGAGTTCTTTGAATCTTTCGTAAAAATATAGGCCTTAAGAATCTTATCATGTTTGGTTTAATCTTTAACGATGTTCCACGCTTGATAATGTGATTGCAAATCCTCTTAAATGACTTGTCTTGATTTCGTCGTAGATTAACGTTTAGAGCTATGTATGAAAGGTTACACTTTCTGTTGAATGTTTTAGGAAGAAATTAGGAAACACTACATATGTACATGTAATGTAATATTCAAATGTAACCTTTGCTTATATAATTAATTGTTCTTTTATACTTAGTTTTCTAAATATGGAAAAGTCGTAGCGTTCCTTATATAAAATATGGCATGTTAGACATTATGTGTTTGTATTAACCATTTGCACTAAGGTTGTGTGATGTAGTGCTGAAGAAAGTCACATATGTTCATGGTAGAGTTTTGCAATTTGATAGAAAAGTTTTTATATGATGGCTAACCAACAAATTTTCTTTTGAACATAAAGGGTACTAAGTTAATTACAATAAAACCTTTATCACCAACAAAAGTTAATGAATGATGAGTGTATGACCTAAGAAAATTTAATATATTAATACTAAATGATTTAGCTTAGGGGTCTTCTAAAATTTTGACTAGAATATTTTGATATTTACTATGTGTCCCATGAAACATTTCTTCATGCCCATTTTTTATTTTCGAGCAAACTCATGAGCTTAATAGAGAAGCAAGAGTTAGTGTGGTGCCATGATTTGACTTTCATCTTCTATTCTCTTTGCTATGAAACTAGATTGTTCTCTTTATTAATCCTTTTTTTTTTGTAAATCTATTTTACATGTTTTATATTTTAAGAGTATTTCAACATCAAGTTAATTTCTCTCTAAAATAAATAAATAAATTTGGCTTCTAATTCATCAGTGATGCGAATGTATCTTAATAACTCTGTAAATTCGTTATCATTGCTTTTACATTTTCATGCATTTAAGGAGATTTCAATTTTCTTCTAACGCATCAAATTTTTGAATTAAAGTAATTGACCTCCTTTTAGCAAACATTACCTTCTTAACCTCTTTTGGGGAGGTAAAAAAAGTTATTTTTTTCTCCTCTTTGTTTACATGCTTCTTTTCTTTTCTTTCTTTTTTTTCATCACATTTTAGTTTCATTTTACACTAGTCCTCATTATAAGAGTCTAGTTATGATTATCTTGACTAGAGTATAAGAATTTGATTTGCTTTTATCTTTTTAGGATTCAAAAAACATGGAATTTTTTCTAATTATAGGAAACAATTTTATGAAATCCTGCATCCTAGAGAAAAAAATCATTGCCTATAGTCTATGGCAAAGCACATATATTCCATATTTGAAAAAACATTGTCAAAGATTACCTAAAGTTTAGAAAATAATTTTTTTGACTTTAGTAAACACTTTTGGGTCGTTGCTTAAAGTTAAAAATGGTGTAGTGTAACCTATGAATACCTATATTAGAGTATACAAATTACATGCAAATTCAAATCTAAATTCTCTCATATGTCGGCCAAATATTAAATAATCGGAGCTAAAATTGAATTTTCAAAACCTAGATCTAGATAAACGGCTAAGACGAGGTGCATGCTTGAGTTACATTTTCCATGTTTGATTCACACTTCTCCTTGATTTTTTGTCGAGAAATCTATTAGTGATATATGTGTTTGGATGACTTCAAAAATCTCCTGCTTTGTCTTCCAATGTTCACACCCTATAGCTATATTAGACTTAACAGGACCAAATACTACTCTTTGTAGCTATTTAACAAATAGAGAAAATGAAAATTCAAAATAAATTCTATTCTACAATCCTTCTTTTTATTTAAGACTAATTAAAATTCTCCCTATCCATTGAGCCCCTCACTAGTAGAAAAAACACATTTCAAGGCGGGTTATCATCGCGGTTAAAAATAAACCGCAATTAAAAACAATGCGGTGACATTTTTGAAATTAAGTACAATCATACCAGCGCGGTTGACGTGAGAACCGCGATGGTAAGCCACAAATAATTTAATGTTGAAAACTGCAGGGAGATACCAACGCGGTTCTGGAAACAACCGCGTTGGTATCTGCAAAACAATTTTTAAATTATTTTGCAGGAGGATACGAACGCGGTTCCCACTAACAACCGCGTTCGTATCCTCCTGCAAAATAATTTAAAAATTGTTTTGCAGGAGGATACGAACGCGATTGTTAGTGGGAACCGCGTTTGTATCTCACGTTTTTTAGGACTCCCACTATTCCACCCACGCGCCCTCTATTCCACTCTTCCCCTTTGCCATTTCCTTTTCTTCTTCTTCTTTTTCTTCTTCCTCCCTCGCAGTGTCATTCGCAGTGCCCTCTCCCCCTCCCTCACAACAACCTCTCTCTCTTTGACATTTGAACTTCTCTTTTCGCGTTTTTGCTTATGCGGCCACCACCGCCACGTTGAGGTGCTTCCGCGGCCACCACCACCATGTCGAAGTGCTTCCGCGGCCACCCCCACCACCACTCAGACCCCTACCACCACAACTTCTATTTCCAAGGTCTTTCTATTTTTAATATTTTATTTATTTTATTTTATGATATGATAGTGTACTGTAAGGAAGAGTTTTTGCAAGAGAGAGAGTCTATTCATGATATCAACGAACATT
>Ga0099824_1000723_pt1 | contig 42223 bp, 20 predicted proteins | sample SiratrowhiteBW_FD_76837 | JGI IMG/M metagenome (GOLD analysis project Ga0099824, IMG submission 76837) | Root nodule microbial communities of legume samples collected from California, USA - Siratro white BW | ecosystem: Host-associated > Plants > Roots > Nodule | place: USA: California... | reverse complement strand
TTCTGTTCGTCGTCGACAACGTCTAAACCCCAAATCAACTACTCTAATCAGCAATATCACTTACTAATTGCTAATAAACACCAAAAATTACTTACTTATTGCTTGTTTTAAGGATTAATCAAAAATTTGAAAACAGATGAAGTTAAAATGATAACCGGATGGGGGTACTATCCGGTTGTCATTTTATTTTGAAATGACAACCGGATGACATACTCATCCGGTTGTCATTTTTTTTGAAATGTGAACCGGATGGGGATGTCATCTGGTTCTTATTTTTTTGCCCGTATGAACCGGATGGGTGTGCTGAGATATTTATGGAATTAAAAAATTTGTATTAGGGTGCAGGAAGCGTGTATATTAGGGTGCAGGAAGAATTTATCCTAGTTTCATGCAACATGGCCCCTAAATTGGGCTTTTTCAGTTTAGCAGGATTATGGAGCTGACACTGATGAATCACTTATTTGGACGCGTTTCATAATTTTTAAAAATATTAACATTCAAGAAAATTGTCAATAGCGGGTACATGTACAATCTAAAACTGTCAAATATATCCTACTAAATATTTGAAATTATTTTAAAGTAAATACCAATAACTTTGGTATTTTTACTTTACTGTTTAGCCGATATATTTTATTCTGAATTAGATTTAACGATAGTTTTAACGTACAATTATTTATATGATATCCAATCAATAAATATAAGATAATTGAGCATGATAGTTCATTTAAATAACGAATGATCATTCTACTTATAATGAGTTAATAAATACACACGCTGAAAGAATTCTCACCATAAAACCTTGTCGATCTAAAGGAAGAAGCAAAAAAGGAACGTGAGAAAATTATCTTATACATTTACTTTATAAACATGGACAATTTATTATTCGCATTATATTTTCAACATTTAAAACTCGTAGCTCGGAATAAAAATTATAAGGAATAGGACAGAGAAAATTAAAGTGTGGGATGTGAACTTTACACAAAGGCAGGATAAAATAGTAAGCAGATACCATTGTCACGACCATTTTATTGGGAAGGTTGAAGCTTCTGCCGTCAGCAAAGAACTTCTTCTTAACGAGAAAAAGGTTAATAGTCGGATTTAATTTGACTACGTATTATATATTTTATTTTTAATACAATAAAAAATAATCTTACACTAAATATTATAGTTTTGTTTTATGATTGAGATAATTGAACAAATATTTTGATTTTTAGTAATTGTTATCTGTATTTAAACTCGAAAGGGTGTTTTATCTTTTTTTTTTCTTTTTAAAATTTTCTGTGATTCTATTCAATGTGCAATTAACATTGAGGTTATTTATTTTTTAATAAACACAAGTGATAAGTGATAATTACCGATGATAAAACATATACTTAACTATAATCATTAACATTAATTTCTTAAAAAGAATTACGAAATTAAAGTCATTTTTACTAAAAATATTTTTTCTTTCTTTCTTTCTCTTATTGTTCTAAAAATAAAATAAGGTGAAAAGGAATGCCAGTGGTTTGTTTTAAGAATCTGATGCCATATTGCCTCCTCTGTTCCCTTTCTCACGTGCGCACGCTTCTCCTCGCATCTATTGCAAGTAAAGTGTGGACCATCACACTATAAGAACAAACATTATAGTACAACACTTTTCATAACTCCAACGTTACTTTCTCGAAGGATCTTCCTCTCAAACACATAGAAATGGCGAAGTTTATATGGAACTTCATTACCCTACTTCATTCCCTTGCAGGGTTTGTAAAACTTTATCATGTATGCAATTAATTTCTTCGTTTCATTCATCAACATCTTCAGTTAAATTACCTTGTAACTTTTTTTCAGGCCCGTGGTGACGTTATTGTATCCTCTGTGAGTACTAATTCATACATATATTATATATAGGGCACATTGTAACTATAATAATAACGTAAGAAATTTGATTAATTTGTGGTTTGTTGTATGAAAGATATGCGTCAGTGGTAGCAATAGAGAGCCAATCTAGATTGGACGACAAGCAGTGGCTTGCTTATTGGATTATCTATTCCTTCCTCACACTCATGGAAATGCTTCTCCAACCTCTCTTCGACCGGTTCGTGCAATAATCTTATTGAACACTTATTGAACATTTCATAAAAATAAGAAAAAGGAAAAATGAAGTCAATCCTTGCAGGATTCCAATCTTGTACGACGCGAAGCTAGTGGGAGTTGCGTGGCTGGTTTTGCCGCAGATGAAAGGTGCAGCTTTCTTGTATGAACGGTTTGTGAGACCACATGTTCGGAGGCACATAACGGAGAGGGTGAGTTGATTAATTAATTAATTAAGAGAAATTCATAGTTTTCTTTTAATCAAATTGAAATGAAGTGGTTGGAGATTAGGATTTGTGATGGTGTTTGTGGTTGTATTGTGATGGTTAGAGAACAGGGAAGTGATGTTGAATGAAACAGATTGAATTGGAAAGACAGTGGATGTCATGTCTTCTCTTCTGGCTGAACAATGGGACGTTGATCTTGAATTTTGGGATCAGTTTCAGTATGTTTTATTTGGTTAATTGTGTTTATTTTACTGTTCTATGTATTATGTGTGGCTTTGTCACAATTTCAAATCCAGAATTTGTTTAATCATCACTATTTGCCATGTAATAATCTGTCATTTGAAAGATAAATAGTGTTTCTCGTAAGGAATGGTAGCAACTAAAAACGTATCAAATCAAATCTCAAGAATAGTACTAATTATATAATTCACGTGTAACAAATATGCGGTAGTTTTTGCTGCTGTACTTTCTCTCTTTATAAGGAATTTTCTGCTGTTTTATCTTCAACTCTGCTCTTTCATCCCTCCCTCTGATTGCTTTTTGATTACGAACTTTCTTATTCTTGATATTTTTTTTTTTTTTCAAGAGTTTTGGATTCGATTTTACGCTCCCGTCGTGTATGTTTGTTATTGTTATAAATGATGATATTAAGGATTACGGTAGATTAAAAGACGATATGACATATAAATTTCTTATTTTGTTATCAAAAGGAAAGTCATGCAGAAGTTACTTCATTGGTATTGTCTATTTGCTTTGAACTAATCCCGATAAATATGACAATAATTATTAAAAAAATTATAATGTCTATTTTATAATTTAAAAAAACTTTCAGAAATTTATAATAAAGAAAGTCACCAAAACAATCAAACTGTAAAACTTTAGCATGATTCAGATTTTTTTATTAAATTTAAATCAAAGTATATTTAATTTTTCATGTTAGATTTGACTCATTTGCAAGAAAAAACCAAATACCAAGAAAAAACCGACTATACAAGCATTATTTTTTATAATTTTGAAAACATTTTAATTTTTGTAATTTTATTAAAAATATAATTACATTTTTCTATTAGAGAAAATATTTTTATTATTTGTTTTAATATTTTTTGTTATAATCTATTTTTGAAAGTCAATCAATATTCGTAAGTTAATTTGTAAAAACTATTTCATTATCTTCTTTTAAATTAAAGAACAATACAATGCAATTTGGACATGCACGTTACGTAATAGAACAAGACTTGTTTTCTAAGTGCACCTGCATAATTTTTTAAAATCATTTTACTTTCCGTAAAAGTGACTTTTATTACCTGATTTAGAAATTTTGGTACAAGATTTCTGAATTTCCAAAACAAATTTTTCTAAAATACATTTTTGAATAGAATTTTTAGAACGATTTTTCTAATAAAATGAGATACTTTCTACAATGTATGTTGGACAAATTTTCCAAAGCAGCGGTGACAGCAATGTGGTACAATAGAAGATATTTTAATCTTTTCTCTTAGTACGAGGGTACAGTCAATAATTATGGAGGTGCAGGAAATAAAAGTCTATAAGTCTAATGAAGATGCTGAATGATGAAAAAAACAAAAAATGTTGCGAAAATTTTAATCTTTAAAAAATCCAGATGCATAATAGTAAATAGAGACAAACCATAGTAGTGGAGGTGTTAAAAGAAATATAGCCTACTGTACAAGTGACCAAATGCGATTTAAAATAAATGATGGGAAATTGTATAAACATAAGTATTACGTAACATAATAAGGTGGAAGATCTGTTCAAAGAATAAATAGCACTGCGCTCACAACTCAAAATGAACAATTGGCCATAGCCGTAATAATCCATGTTTACTTATAACACCTAAATGAGTCTGCCAGCGACTTGGAGGAACAAAGGTGTTAATTATGATAACAGCATAAATAAAAAAAGACATTTACAATACTATAAAACGTCTAAAGGACCTGTGGCGTAACTCCAGCGTTTAGCAAGGGGTGTTTCCAACAAGACCCGTGATAATACTCCATCGATCACCAGTAGTCCAGACTGATTCACAAAGACAATAAAATGTTAGAAATATCAGCAATCAAAAAGAGGAATGCATAGCTTTTGTTTGGTATGAGAAATTACCCTTCGAGGGTTGCTCAATCCAAGGGCCGTTCATCACATTTAGTATACTGCATGCCTCACTATATTGCAGATCGGGTAACAGTTTTGGGGTAAGTAAGAAACACCTGCATTGGATTAATGATAGTTTATTCATTTGGCACCCATAAAACTTGGGAACAAAACATAATCGCGAATGACGCACCTGCGAAGGTCAACCTTAACTGTTTGTTGTACATGTGTGTTAATGTCAATTATAGAAACTTGAATATTATAAGATACATAGTTCCACATAAAATATTATGGGATGTTCAGTGAAGTATTAAGTGTTTGGTTCCCCCTTAATAGCTAGGTTTTGAGGGTGCGTTCCCAAAGTGCTTGGATAAAATTATAAATTGGTATTGGGAAGTCCTAAATCACCTATCTCCATTCTTGAAATGCGGTTTATATATATATATATATATATATATATATATATATATGATCAACTTCGTTTAATATCAATTGGTTTTAAAGATGAAATCTAACAAGAGGTGGCTGTCAGTATTTTGGAAAAGACTACCTGGCAAGAGTATAAGTGATTTTAGTTCTCCCCTTGCGCTAGATCCAACACCCCTTGTCCATGGAAATGGGGTTCTTATGAATAGTAACACCAAAACTAGGAACAAGCAAGCTTTTCAAGTTCAAAATTATAGATTGGAGATGAAACAGTTCGAGTCACTCTTGCAAGTGTGGGTAGTGGGAATTTAATACTATCTTTATGTTTATATTCTAGGTAATAATTTACACGCTACTAGCAAAGCAACTTGGTAATTGCATTATAGTGGATCTTGAAAATCTTGTATTTCAAGAGTTGCCAATACCGTCTTATAGCATCTAGCTTAGTGTGTATAGGAAACTCACGACCTTAACCAGGAGATATGAATATTAATGAAATTTGGCTTGTTGTTTGAGCTTCCCTTAGGTTCTTGAGTACTGTCAAGTAGAATTTTTGGGGTCAAATTTCTTTAATTTCTAACTGATTGAAGATTATCCTTTTTTGCCTATAAATGAATAAAGTAGACTGGTCACATATAGCAGTGTTTATCAGCAGATATACACATCACTAAGATCCCTGGCATTTCCCTTTTATTGAAGATTATTTTGAAAACAGAAAAACAATCTGACTCACTGAAATAACCTATAACTGACCAAAGGAACAAAAAGTGATAATCTTAGTACTCACTGGGGTGTATTTGGCTTGCTTGCTGCTCTCACTAATTGCTGGAACATCTTCCTTTCATTTATTGGGTCCATCCCTGAGAAAAAAATAGTCAAAGATCGTCTTTAGAGAGGTGGTGTAAATCTTGAAAGAATTTTCTTCAAACAGTAACCAACCTTGGTTGATCTCATCAACAACTCTAAATGGGCAGTTTGTCAGATCTTGAAGGGAAACAAGATAAACAATAGTTGAAACTGATCGTTCCTAGAAAATGAAACCCCAAGGTTTATTAGGGAGGAAAACATAGGATGAATGTAATAAGAAATAAATTCTTTGTAATACCCCTCCAGATTGATGATGGGCACTCAAAACATTAAGCTGTCCATTTTCTCTGCGAGTGATAATATAAAACAGATATACTCTGTTAGCAGGAATAATAAGAAAAATAATGAATTTTTAGCACAATTTATATAGGTCCAAACAAGTCAGGGTTCCATCTTAACATTGAATGAGTGGAATTCAGGAGTCACATAAAATAAAATGACCATAAGATTGATCATGTGAGCGGTACAAAACACAATAGAGGTTCAGAACAGAAGTTACCTGAATTTAACTTTGATCAGTATTCCAAATTGATCAAAATCTATATCATGCTCATCTGAAAACATATGAAACACGTGTGAGGATAAAAGGGTAAGAAAAACCCAACAAGTTAATATCAATTACCATCTAACAGACCTAGTGAAACTTCTCCAGCAACGGCCATCTCTTGGAAATTAAAACTGAAGGTTTCATTTATTTTTGCCACAAGGTTTCGCAATGTAGGAAGCCATTTTCCCTGCAAAAAAAAAAACCATAAAGTTGATATTTTCTCTTGATAATATTCTATAGGCAACCAGAAACCCGTTATGTTTATACATGCTTACTCTTGCGCACAGGAAAGGGATAAATATGTTTGACTCTAAGGCATCTAAACATAGATATGATAATCGTTTTTTTTTTTTTTTCTTCTTTTTCTACATATGATATTTTAACCAACATTACCTTTGCTAATGGCACCCATACCCAATCCAAAGGCATAGGCACTACCCAACCCCTCCCATCCCATACTGTTGAGTTTATCCTATACTTACAGTAATAGATTTTAGGAGAACAATTGGTGCCACATGTGAGTCACACGACCTTTATATCTCCAATGATTGTCCATGTTTAGTTGGGACATCCTGGTCTAGCAAAAACTTTAAAGGATGGTACCCAGTGTCTCTAAATTGTCTCGTCTACAATGCGAGTCGTGTTAGTTAAAAATCCTTGCACTTTGTTTTCGGAAGGAGTCAATAACTGTTTAGTCTACATCCCCATTTTGCCTTAGTTCACTCCAACGCTTAGGGTCCTTCTCATATTACAGATCAACCCAAAATTTTATCACCTTTATAGAATGATTTGTACCCTATTTAATGTATTCAAATCATATCATTTTTCCTTATTTAACGTAATAAAATCATATCATATTTCCTTTGTTTAATGTATTCAAACCATATCTCTAACATATTATAGTTTAGAAAAGTCAACTCAATAATTGCACTTTACAAATGCATTCACTATGCTAGAAATTAGTCCAAGTTTATTAAGAAAAATAGTTCGAATTTTATAGATTAAGATCTAATTACGATGAAATCCAAATTTTAGTGCTATAGTATCTATGTTGTTTAATTTTATTTTTCTTTGTTACAGTTCTGTTAGTATCTCCTAATTCAAATTTTTGTATATCTCCCAAATTTATGGGTTGCAATTTAAAATCATTCATTTGTCATCAAATAACAGCTTCAGCTTTGGGGATATTCGGTTTATAACTTCGTATTAGAGCCTAATCAAGTGGTCCGGAGTTCAATCTGTACTTCACTGGACCATTAAATAAAAAAGTCAATTGATTTACACCATCCACACCACAAGCCCCAAGGGCTATTGTGTCAAGGAACATGTTCAGATGTAATATATTTCAGGATAGAAGGTTAATGAACCTCTGTATCGTAACATTCTGGTTGAGCAAAGAAAGCTGATACTTAACTGACCTTAATGTTATTTAATTCAGCCAAACACCGTGTAGATTCCTTTTTGTCTGCTTCCAGTTTTGCTGCAAGGTCTTCTATCTATAAAGTAACTGTAAATATAGATGGCACATACAAATAACCCAAATAAAATAAGACAATAAAAAGGCTACCTGCCGTTGACGATCTTTATATTGTTCCAATATGTTATGATTGACAAAGAGAATTGAATTGGCTTGAGAAGTGGTATCCTGGATAGCTGCCTCCAGTTCCTCAATTGTAGTAGGCATCTAGATTAAAAAACCCAATTCTTGTGAGTCCCCACTCACCTATTTGTATAAACTGCCTAAACAGCATTTCATCTAATCAATTTCAGTGATAATGAGAAGACTAAACATGAACGAAATGCTGATAATTATAATTGTGAAAAGTATGATTCGAAAGGAAGAAACATATTGAGGATTGATTATCACTTTAACAGAGTAATTGACAGCTATGTTGACTGATAAAGGGTCTTGTGTTAATGTCATTTGTAACATGTTTGTTTCATAATGCATAAGCTAAAACAAGTTTTTCTAAATTACAAGTGTGGAACATCATATAAGTTAAAATAGTTGTTTATTATTATTTGTTGGCAACTTTTATGAAGCCGATCTTTTTGGGTGTATCTAGCTTAAGGGGTGTCATAGGCTCTAGCCCTTTCTTTTAGCTTGTACTTGTACTCAACTATATATATAGTATACATCATCTGAGAATGTGAACTCGCTGACTTTTGGTCATCCATCAAATTCAAGTAGGTAACGTAGCAGGTAAGATCCCACACTATCCTCTTTCTTGCCTATCCAACCACTGGTGTCGCCTCTCGCTGCTGTCTACCATAGTCTTCCACTGTTCGCCATCATCTTCTCCTACGAAGAAGACAGGGTTAGGTGGTACAACACAACCCAAGAAGTCGCACGACTAACACTCTGCCACATGCTCTACACATCACAGTCTGCATCTCATGCGCTGCCCTCCGTTTCTTGAAATCTCATTGAATCACTTCCAGCAAGCTGGTCGGCGTCTTTCAAGCACAACACTCCATATGTTATTAGGCATGTTTTGGCTCAATTTCTCTCCATATGATCTCAGTCTCTCCCTATGACAGTGTTTCTTGCCCTTAAAATGGCCTCCGCAGGTCTTGCCCGTCCTTTTTCTAGTACTCCTACCATAATTGTGCAACTGAATTGGAAAAAAATTACATGTCTCACTTTGCATCAGTGGAGTTGTGGTTCATTAGTCAAGGACACCATGAACATTTCGAGAAGAAAGTTACTGAAAGGCAAAAGGTTGTCTTTCAACTACTTGCGATTCTGTGACAATTAGTTGAGCCCCATGTCTTAGATATGCTTAGATCATTCGAGACATGTTCTTTTTGGAAGAAGGTCAAATATTTTTGCTAACAACATTCAATGTCTCTTTGATGCTACCCAAAGGAGTAGCTCCTTCAAACAGACCAACCATGATATGATCTACATATAGCTAAAGATTGGGCAGCAATGGAAAAACTACAAAAGATTCTCGTGGCTGATTCCTTGGGAGGATATCAGCGAAGAGGGTTTTATTTCAAGAACTCAAGTTGAACTGTAGAAATATTTACAGATGCAGACTGGGCTGGTTCAGTGACTAACAGAAGGTCCACTAGTGGGTACTGCTCATTTCTTTGAGGGAAACTAGTTACTTAGAGAAGTAAAATACAATTTTTGGTTGCTAAGAACAGTGCAGAAGTTGAGTTCAGATCTATAGCTTGAGAATTTAAGGTCCCTACTAATTATTCCACAAGTTTATTATGTGATGATAAAGCAACCATTAGCATCGCCAAAAATCTTGTGCATCATAATAGAACAAAGCATGTGGAAATCGTCATTTCATAAAGATTGATCATGTGATAAATAAACTTGTGCACACTCCTTCAAGTCATCAAATTGCTGACATTTTGACCAAAGTTTTAGCTACAGCAAATTATGAGAACTTGGGAGGAAGATATGAATTCTGATTTGAAATTATTTCAGAATTGGAATTAATTTTGTTGATATGATAATGTTGAAAATTAAGGAAATAAATCAGAATCAAGAGATCTGATATATGGAAATCAATCAGAATTAATGCCGTCTGACTTATACTCCTAATAATAGAGTTTGATGTATTAGAATCTGTCTTTCCTTCTTTTTAGCTACAGAAGTTATAACAATAAGTATTTTCCTAACTTTAGGCCAGATTAGTGTACAAAATTATTCTCCTTTTCTATTTATACCACATCCTGATTGTATCAGTTTTGTATCATTGAGACGTATTCACTATTTCCACAGATACAAATTCAGAATGTGACATTCTATTCACGAACATCTGATATGAGATGCCTCATATTTATATGTATGATAAAAGACTCGAAGAGTCTGAAGCACCATATTAGGTGTTCTGACTCACCACAGAAAGCTAACAACACTGACTAAGAGAAAAGGCTAACGTGTTACAGACAAGGGAAATTATTAATTACACAACCCTAGTAAAAAAAACAGTGATATTTGCAGAGATTATCTGACTAACATAGCAAGACGAAAAAATTGTTTTGCAAGTGATACATAGATTCACCTGAGTTACATCATGTTGACACTATTTTTGCCAGAGACCTATTATCATTTTCTATAATATATAAGAATATTATACGGAAAGCGATGCTATTGCATTCATATATGGCCTTTTAACATGCAGGAAGTGTTACCTTCACAATGAGGTTGTCTATTGCAACACAATATCAAAACAAGAAATGAAATTCATACTGAATTTTTTTCTAACACAAACCTCGAGAAATTCCTTCTTTAGCTCAGGTGTAAGCTGAGCAATTGATTTGGCATACTTCAAGGAATCTGTAAGCTTCTGTCTACAATTCTCAGATTCTTTCTTACCTGAAAAACAAATATATTCTACAAATGAGCCACATATTTGCATCTTGCAGACTATAAAAACTAAAACCAAACTAGTTCCTCACAGTTTTCAAAGTGCAATGATGCTTGCACAGCAAAATTTTCATGCTGCTTCAGGTTGGCGTCAATTTCTCCAATCTAATATTAAAACAAAAAAGTAAACGTGAGACAAAGAGAGAATCAGAATCTCACAGAAAATGAGTGTAGAACACAGAATTGATGCAAGATTCCACAAAAAAAATAGTGGCCAAAGTTGGGATGCACATTCTGGCCCATGGAAATTCAATTCGGGAAGAGCCCAGTCCCACATCAGTTTGAAATAATGCCAATATACAGTATAGGGTGCAAACCTCACATTTCAAGCTGAAGCTAAACCTAAACCCACATGTTAAGAATTCATATATCATTATTATGCTTCTTTTAGATTGCATATTTTCTTTGGTTTGAATTATTGTTGTCAAATTATATTTAATGAGAATGCTAGACTAGATGACATCCCTCTTTCTAATATTTATCCTAGAATCTCTCTCAGATTGCAAAATTCTATAATTTTCACCTTTTCTGACAGTAGCATGACAGGGAATTCTTGGATTACAGTCTCTATCAGTCATACTGAAGAGTTACACTCTCCATTTCTATCTCTCCTTTCATTCTCACTAAATTATGTCTTTGTCAAAAATAAAAATAAAAATTTGGGTTATTTAAAATTTAGAACTAACAAATAATAACTATTAAGCGTCACTGCAAGATGATAATTCATTGCTTGAACTTCTAAGAGGTAATGTTGGTGGTCAAAGCATTACAAGTTAAAAAGTAATCAATAACAGCTATTTCTGCATAGATCGTGAGTAACAGTCTGTTACATGTATTCTCAGCCAACATAAATGGCATAACTGTTATTATTACCTTTGCATCAAATTCAACAAAAGCCATATGTTGTTCAATAAAAGTTCGTCTGTAACTCGCAGCTTCAACAAGAAGATCCTGTCAAAAATACGATGGAGACCAACAGCATCAAAAACCATATTTTACTTGAGGGAGGGGGAAAGATAGAAAAAAAGCAAATTGCAGAAAAAAGAAACAAAAATAGACCACATTTATTGAAGTAAACATGCACTAAGCCTTCAAATAACATCTTATGAGGCAGTGAAAGAATAGAGATCAATTACCTTAATTTTCATTGCATTATGGAAACGCTGAATATTATAGTTGGAAGCCTGATGAACAAGCTTTGCTATCTCAGTATCCAAATCATCCCGTTCCTCCATCACTTTTAATAACCCTTTCTTCTGATCTACAGGTCAAAACAAGATATTCATTTAGAATATCGAAGTAAAATGTTAATCAGAAAAGCATTCATATTTTTTAATACAGCATATTCTACTCACCAATACGGCTAATGAGTGTTTGACGATTTCTTTGCTCATTCTGTACTGTAATACTAATGCCTTCCTAAAAAATCAAGAATGAATAATATTTCAGGGTACGCGACAAATTTAACCCAGATTAGGTTAAATTCAAAACTTTAAATCAACCACCCACAAGTCCCTACAACAAAAGCCCCAGAACAGAGAATTCAGTACTTTTAAGACAATATAAATTTCCAGCAGCATACCCACTGCTTACGAAGATTGGCAGCTTGATTCACTAAGCTTCTTTCTTCATCTTGAAACTTTTTAACACATTCCTCCAAATTAGCAACGACTTCTTCTAGCTCCATTTGCTGAGAACGCAGCTTCTCAATTTCACCAACATTCAAATCTAAAAAATACAATACAAGGAAAATCGGTGGCAATAAAAACCATCAGCAAAAACTACACTTCATCCGTATGTTGATTCCATGCAGTATAAGAGTAGCATACTATTCAATAAAAGTTCTGGGCGTTCCACTTGTTGAACGACTGTAGAGACATGATTTCCATATCTAGACTTGGACCAACGATAGTGATTTTCAGGTGTCCACAAATCTATAATTCCCAATTTTGGGACCTCGTCAGCATTCTGATCAGTTTCTTTGGATCCAATATACTGAAACAAATGAAATTAGCAAAAAAATATGCATAAATAGTATAACCAGATCATATAAACAAACATCCACAAAAACGTTTGCTTAAAGAAGAAACAGTAGAGGCATACTGAATTATCTAGATTAAACTGGCTAATCAAAACCTCCTTCACAGCTATAGGAGCTTCAAAAATTTGATCCAGCCGGGAGTATATGCCAAGAGCACGCTCCTGTTTAGAATAATAAAATAACACAATAACGAGATATTTAGATTGATCAAAAGCAAATTACGAAAAAAAATATCCCACACCAGACTCACGTCTTCAGAAATTTCAAAAGGCTCCCTTTGGCGGCCACCATCACCAGTATAATTTAAAACTGGCACATCAAAGAACTGCAGGTGTTTCACCAAAAGATCTCGATCACCAGAATCTTGTGTGATGAAGGACTGTATTTGAAAAAAAAAAAAATCAACAGCAGAGATAACAAAGACCAGTACAACTAATTAAAAACCCGACCAAAAGACGGCAGAGTAAAAATGAGCAGCACCACTAAGCAAAATTTATCAACTTTACCGGTGAAAAGGAAATTGAAAAAAAGGATAAACATAAAGAAAAAAGATATCATTGCACAATTTTGTCTACACAATCAACACCAGAGAAGAAAGTTAAAGAATGGATTGTACAGCTTAAAACACATATTAAATAAAATATTTCAAAAAGAACTAAATACAGAATTTTCTTGACATTCAAGTTGAACAAAATTCAGCAGGTGAGTTTTGCTGGTAGAAAATAGAGACCTTTATTTCAATAAGATATCTAGGATTACCTTCCAAGTGTAGTGAGCCACTTGACCCTCTAGATATGCAGCATGAACCTTATTTGATACATTCACCTGATATTTCACTCAACAATTTAGCAGACTAAGCAAGCAGCCCAAAAATCCATAACAGCATAATTTTCAACACATATACCTCTACTAAAACTGGGCCATAAACCTCCTTATTGAATTCGTGCCGATGTTCTTGGACCCATTTGTAAGCTTCAAAAATTTTTTCAGCCCCTGACCTTTGTAATACATGCAAACACTTTGTACTTTTATTGTTCATTTCCATCAACCTGCAAATTAGACAATATATATGAACTTACACCAGTATCCAATCCAAAAGTGCAATTTAGTTTTAATATAACTTCTACCTCTCTTTATTCTGCATCATGAATGACTTCTTACGCTTTATTTCATTCTCTGCTTGTGACTTATTCTGCCTCACTTGATTAGCAGAATAATCCAATTCCCCAATTTCGGCTCTTAGTCTTTGCTGGTGGGGAAAAATTCACTTTCCCATAAGTGTGCAAGTACCAGACAAAAACACAACTTTTGTAGAGTACAACATCAGATAAAGTTGGTAAAAAATATTCAGTGAAAAGCAACAGAACATGTCTACAAATTTGGATGCTCCCAATGAAAGACATCTTAATTGAAGCAGGAGATGGTTCTGGTGGATATGGTGTTGCACATAAAGTTCATTTGTAGGTTCCTCCAATTGTTAATGACAATGAAGGTGGAGATGTCATTTAAAGTTTACTTTATTTTGTCATTTGTTATATTTTAGGAAATATCCAAAGATACTAAAAGTCCACAGGCAGTTTTAAAAAGGTGCCCGTGCAAGGACGGGATGGGTTTCTATTCAGCAACTGTGCTTGTGCTGACCTATTGTAAATCAAACAAGTGATTAGAAGTAATCAGCTTCATTACTGTCTCGTTAATCATCACATTCGATTGCATCACACAACATCTCAGAAGAAGATTGCAGCACTGGATTTGTTAATCACGCATATCTAGTTTGGGAATGTTACTCCTGCCTTGGCTTCAATTTCCATTACCGAACATATATCTCACAAATCATTGGTAGTGATTTGGGAGCAGCTTTGCAAACATTTCATGCACATGCATGCTTGCGCCAAATAATTGTGCATTGACACCACACTATAATAGAGGAACCATAGAATCGTTGTAGTGCATTACAACCAGCTACTGCTCCCCTTAACGCCATAGCACCACAGTTTCCTTCCATGGCTGCAGTGTATTGAATTAGGGCTATTGTTTTAGTGGCCACAAATCCCATTTTGACACTAAATGTTTCATATGATGGTGTTCAGGGAACAATACAATAACTATGTTGATGTTGGGGTGCCAGTCAAGTGGGCAAACCTAACTAGTTGTGACAACTCCTGGGAGTCCTTTTAAGTTTGGATAAAACTTCTTTTTCCTTTCCATTCAGGACAAGGTTAAAGTTTATGGAATGGTATCATAGGTGTCTAATAGTTATTGTATTATAAATAGAGGGCTCCACAAATAGTTTGGCTAAGGAGTTATGAAAACAGGATAATTCCAATAAGAGATTGTGCTCTCATATAACACCCCATAAACTTGGAATTCTCGGATGCCATAAACTTTGTTCTAAAATAATAGTTCTAAGGTCAATCTTGCCCATTTGATACAAGCTCTATATGATTCATGTTATATGGATGTCCACACAAGAAATAACAAGATACAAAATTATTATATACAAGAAAATATTGGTGTCTCGACTATTGAGGAAAAGAAACCAGAAAATTGTTTCAAGGTGATTTTTACATCTACAAAGAAGGTCACTAAAAGCAACATTGGGCAAAGAATATTACATGGTTGCTAGCCCTATAAAAAAGAGAGGAGACTTAGATCGACTTTGAAGGAAATTCTCAAGAGGAATCTTTTAGAGCGCAATATCTCCAAAGGATTTGGTCTTTAACCAAGTCCATTAGCTTTGTGTAATCCATCTAGTCAATCTTACCCAGAAGAAAACTACTTTTGTTTTTTATGGGCTTCATATAATTTTGTATTAATCAATAGGAGTACTATGTTGTGAAGGAGAAAACATTTGCACTCATATTTCTAGTGTTTACGTCTAACATCACTTTCACTATAGCCTCAACTCTACAAAATGTCACTGTCTTTTAGCCAGGTGTAATCATCGTCAATGTTATCAATGCTACCAAACAGAACCACCAACACATGCCTACAATGAAATACTATCATCACAAAGATACAATAAAATTGGTATTTTACACCACACTAATTATTAGAGATCTCACATTGACTATAAAACATAACCAAATTATAGTATATAAGTGAATGCAAACCTTACCTCACAATTCAACTTTATAGAGTTCAATTAGGCTTAAAGTCCATTTTCTAAGATGGGATTATAGCTTATACCAAAGTTTGTTTGGCCTATCGTACCACCCGTTATCGAGAAGATATCAAACCATCAACAAATATCTAGTGTCACGCTTAATATGTCTAGTTCTAAGTGTAAGGCGATGTGTTGGAGATTCTACATCAACTAGAGATATAATCAAATTATAGTATAGAAATGGGTGCAAACCTCACCTTACAAACCGGTTTTATTGGATTAAATTACACTTAAAGTGCACTTTCTAAGACAACTTACAACTAGCAATTCATTGTCACAACACAATGAGCCAAGGTGGATGTTAACATTATTGAGATACAAAAACAAAATATTAAATTTAGTCACTTAGGCCCCGTCTTGAAAGACTTGACAACAAAAGGCCCTTAATGACTTTAGCATAGTATTTCTAGTGATAATGAAATTTTAAAACTATTACACAATCATGTGAATGATATAATTAAGGACATAAGAATACTTACAAGCTCATCCTTGGGAGGTACATAAGAGGGTAGGTTCTCAAGTTCACGCTCAGCAATAGCAAGTTCCTCCCTTGCTTTTACAAGTTTTTGCTGTCTTGTTTCTTCTTGTCTCCTCAACTCTTCCATTTCTTTGTATTTTCCTTGTAATTCCACATCCTATAAAGTGATAATGATTAATTAAAATCACACACAACTATAAATTATCTAATAGGGTGGAAGGTAACGAATTAAAATCACACACAACTATAAATTATCCAATAGGGTGGAAGGTAAATCCACAAGCAAAGTACCAAACAATTAACAAGTTTTTCATCGTCATTGTGCCTCAAAACACCACAGGTCAAGAAAATCCATGAATGAAATGAAAGAAGTGGGATTTACATATTGTTAAATTATTAAAAAACGTACAACACATAAAGGTTACCAATTTGTTCTCCTCCTCTATAAGCACATTTCTCTTCTTTGCATTCTCATTTATCTTGTGGCTAACCCTTTTGCATTTTGCATCTATTGAAGCCTTCTCTTCTTTGTGTTTCCTGCAATGAATGAAAAATTACAATTTATTATATTATATCTTAACAACAAAGAGTAAGTAAAGTTGCCACACAGTGACATGTTCATCAATAGAAGTTGTTCATTACAAGAATACATGGATTGGTAAGGCTACTAACACCACCTAGTCAAACAAGACTAGGCCACTGTATTTGTAGTATAGTGGTAGATCTCTTAGGACATCCCCATCCATAGCTTATATATCACAAGTACCATGATCACAAGACAAATAAATCTAATCACACAATAAGCCAGCCTTAAAACACATTCAGAATTAGGAATAATATCTACACACTATGACCCCTAGGTTTGAGGTAGAAGGTAACACACTTCTGAGTAAGCTCCACGAGACTTGTTGAGGAAGAATGCACACTTCAATTTAGAAGATACAACACTTATATGTAAGCTCCACCAGGCTGCTTATGGCCTAAAACAGGCCCCGAGGGCAAGGTGTGAGCCACTAGTAAATAATTTTTAACATATGCTAAATTGGTCATATAATTTTTTTAACACGGATACGAAGGCTGCTTATGGCCTAAAACAGGCCCCGACGGCAAGGTGTGAGCCACTAGTAAATAATTTTTAACATATGCTAAATTGGTCATATAATTTTTTAACAAGGATACGAAGATTTCAGGAGTACAAGTGACACTAAAATATATTAAAAATTCATCAAGAACTAGTTTGACAGAGTTTTATAAAGGAAAAGCAACACAATTTGAGAAATAATTCAAGCAAAACAATCTATAGAATTATATACTTATTGCATTCAAGTCCTGCATAGTGGAACCAAGGTATGAACTTGAAATTAGCTTATTCCTAGACCCAGAGTTTCTAAAAATGTAAGAAATATTTTTTCCTAGATTGGAGTCTGCTTAAATATAAGATTTGAAACTTGGGAGAACTACACCACAAAAGCTAGTCACTATAAGTAGAGAGACCAAGGTCTAAAGAACCCCCACGAATCCCACACTTCAAATGTGGTACTCAAGTTCATACCCTTCAGCAATTGGATTCTAACAATATGTAATATTATATTATATGTTCTAAATAAAGATATAAGTATGGGATTGTACATTCATTACATTTTAGTCCCACATTTAGGTGCTAAGGTTTGAGCTTCTAAAAAAGAACAAGACACTTTCTTTCCTTGACTGGAGTTTCTGTAAATTTAAAATAGCTAACTCTTTTGCATCTGTGTATCAAGAAAGACCACCATGGTAAGAGTTTAATCAAAACTGCAGAGCCCCAATATCAAGCCATGCTAAAATATAAGCAACCTTCACATCCAACAACTAAAAATACTAAGAATAAGATCAGAAATTTAAACAGGGAAGTATAGAAGTAAGAAAGACCACCATACCTAAGAGGTTCTTTAAGAACATTTAATAACTTTGCAGCTTCCTCCAATGCCTTTGCAGCATCATTCTCGTGCTCCTTAGCTTCCCGGTATTCTGCCTGCTTCATATCATACCTCAGCCATGGCAACTTCTTTTTCATTGCTTCAGCCTACATAAAAAGATATAGCCATGTTTTTTCAAAAAATCTCAATACAGGGATAGTTTCATGCCATGAGTATAAGAAAACCACCTAAACAAGAAAGAAAGGATGAGCTTAGCATATCAGAAATAAAAGAAAAAATATCATAAATAAATGATACAATGTATGGCACATATGAAACTCTCTAAAACCTTGGCAAGAAGTTCATCTCTTTGACGAACACGCTCAACATCCGTCTCTAATTCAGCATTCCGTTCCTTCAACTGTTTTAAGGTTGCTTCATTTTTCTCCAGAGACTGAAATTGAATTAGTGAAGTGACCCTCAAGTGTATAAGGAAAAAGCGTTTTGGAGATCATCAAAACCATTGTTATGAAAGTGTGACCCCTACCAACTCAATATGTTTTAACGAACGGCTTTTATCGATTAGTGTTCGATGTTGCTCTGGAAGCTCTGGATCACCAACAGCCTTTTCGGTCTCTTCCAGAAGTTGAACAGGAGTTAACTTCGCAAATTCACAGACCCTGTCTTGTGGTAAAAACTACAAAAGCCAAGGGTTCCAAGCTATCAGTTAGGTAGAAGAAAAAGAAAAACAGAGTATTTGCACAAGTCAGAACCTAAATTTGAACTTCACGATAACAAATATAATTAGATAAATAAAGCAACTAAGGGAGTGTACACTATTAGAAGCAGATAGAAAGGAAAGTGCAGACAATTACACAGATAACTGGGATAAGGGGATTAGGAAACTTTTAACTTTATTAAGAAAATGAAAATAATTCAGAATTGAATTTGGAGAGAAAAGAGGAAAATTTTCATTTCAATATATATTCTCTAATTTAATTTTTCAAATAAAAGAAATTAAAAAAATGCAATGACTTAATCATTTTTATTATTTTTATAAACATCACGAAACTTTCCTTATTCAAAAATGGAAAATTTTCCCTCCGCTTCTCAACCCCTCCAAAACCCAATTGCAACAAACCCAAAGGGAATGGCAACACAGAGAGTGTGACTTTGACTATACCTATCCCTAATGAAAAATCTCGCACTCATTCTTGTTCCCAATACTCTATGGATATGAAATTTGTGTCTTATTCCTATCCCTGAACTCTCGAGTTAAATCTTAAACTCCAATGATTTTACTATTCTAGATAGGAAAAACAAATTAACTTACTATTTACGTAAACTCATGGTAAACTCTCGATTTAGGAAACAAGTTAACAAGTTTGAAATCAAATGTAATTTTTGTCCGAATTTTACCCAACAATGATGATATTTTATTAGATTCAAATTATTTGAAAAAATTAACTCCTTTTTAATTGTTTTCACCTTAAGAACTTATGAATTTGTACATGATTTAGTCATCTATGTGGTTTAATTTTATTTAGCACCAATGCACTATCACATTTCATTATTGTGATTTGTTACATTTCTTTATTATGATGTCAAAATAATGAACTACTGTTGTATTGAGAGTATTATGTTATCCTTATGTCATTAACAGATTATTTTAATATTATATTTTATATTACATAAACTTTTGAGTTAAATCAACGTATTGAGTTTATGGAAGTTTTACAAATTTATGTAAACTCTCGAGTTTGGCAACCTTGAAAAGATACCCTTTTCGTCTCTTTAATGCTAAATAACAAGGAAGACATTATAATTGCATAAATCTTAAAATGAAGTACCAACTAACAGTTGTATAAGTGTAAGTAAATTATACAAAAGAGTAAACAATTATTATTACAGGGATAGGACAAATATATACATATTCATCCACGTCCCCGATGTAAGAAGTCAGGTATTAACCATACCAATACCCATGTTGGGTCAATCTGGGTATTCCCGGTCAAAATCGGAACATGTCCAGAAGCCATCCACATGTTATCAACAAGGAGAAGGTTAAAAAAATAGTTTAAGATAGTAAGAATATCGATAGGTTAGATAATTAGTTTAGAGGGGTAAGGTGTAAATAGGGGAACAGGGATAGGAAATTTTCAGATGTATTGTTATTGTAAATTGAATATTGGCTCTTTGTGAAAGGAGATATCCTTTATACAGGGGAGAACCTTGGAGAAGAGAGTGCCCACACACCTATCAATCCAGAACTAGGCCACACACCTATCAGCAAAATGGAGTGGTTGAGAAGCCTTCCTTCAACTCAATTTTTGGGATCAAGTAGTGTGTGTGTGTGTGTGGGGTGGGGTGGGGTGGGGTGGGGTGGGGTGGGTGGGGGGGGAGCGCGGTTAGAGAAAATGATATATTCGGTGCTGCAGAGAAGAAATTACTCCGAGGGCAGGATTGTAGCCACCCTTGCCATGTAGGGATCACAACAATTTTGATCACATCACCAAACTCAGACACAACAACGTTTGCATAGCAACACGTCACTGCTCCACTCCACTCAACCACTATTGACTACTATGACAAGACATGGTGAGCAAATACAAGATCACAACCAAAGCTCTGATACCATGTAATTTAGAAGAAGAAAGTGATATCTATTATGCTTGATTGGTCAGAATATATGTGTCTTATAGGCAAAGATGGCTAGAATAAATACTAATGGCCCTAGTTACAAAATATAAATAAGGAAAATACGCAAGAGAATCAAATTGGATTAAAATAAACTAATCTTTGTCTTAACTACATAAATCTTCTACAATAAAAGAAAATAAAATCATATTAGATTTGAATACTCTTGTTTTCATTTTAAGTACTTAAATCTCCTAGAATCCTTACTTTAAATTAAAATTTAGAATAAGTACATAGAGCAGTCAACACAGGTCGTATGTTTACCTGGGTTAAATTATTGACTTGTATGTTAAACCTTTGAATGGTTTCAACCACATCCTTTTTTGACACTGCATTTCCTGAAATGAACACACTGACAAATCGCATAATTATTCAAGGAAACACTTTGAAAAATCTCTTAAATGCTAAAAATTACTGCATTTTATTTGCCACTCATTGAGCAATTTATTTTTTCCCTTGCAAGATGGACAGAAACTCTCAGCGCATAAAATTCAGCTTAGAACGAAGATTCATGAGGAATACGTATAAAATTTAAGAGAAAGAAGTTCTCAAAACATAAATTGAGATATAAGGGAAACCTTCAAGGTTTAACCCCTAAGAAGGCAGATTTGTGAGGAATATATAAAAAACCTTAAGAGCAAGACACCCCAAAAAGATGCAGATGTTCCAATAGAGCCATATTAACATATTGCTCAGTGCCCCAGAAATTTGAAATTATTACCATCATACATCATAACAAATAAACAAAAACTACTGTTGGATAGAAGACCCAAGACCCTATGATCATAAAAAACACAGAAGATATTGATCCAAAAAGAGGTGACTGCTTTGAAGAGCAGAAATAAATTTCATCCTTTTCAAGAACTATGAACTTACTCTTGTCCAAATATGAATCAAACCAACCCCATATCTTGTAACATAAATATATCAAGAGGTCATGTTCGTAACCATTCATAAGAAAAGAAAGTTGTATTGATTCAGTACAAGGTTTTAAAAGGAAGCTAAGTAACTTCAGGTAAAAATATAAACGAAATTAACAAACACAATACTAAGCAGCTATCAGAGCTTTTATATTAAAACCTGAAACTGAATTTTATTTTCTATTTTAACTATCCTCTAATGCAGTATCAACTAACAAACATAACAATTACAGTCAAAATAATAATAATAGCATTCAGTACAATAAGACGTCTATAGAGTATTTAAACCAACCATTGAACAACCATTCAGACTTGTTATTAGTGCTAATTTTCCGCATAATGCTAATGTGTTCCTCTTTGTGGTCCCCCCTCAAGGTGATCTTAATGTACCCAGATTCTTCTCCGCGCTTCACATATGCCCCAACACTTGTAGCACGCCCAAGCAACTGCAATAAACAAAGTCATGACACATTGCAATTGAAAAATAACAATCCTAAGAAGCCTGGTCAAGAGCAGAAAAACCCAAACCAACCTGGGGCTCTCCACAGAGGCCAAGGGCAATAGCACATACAAGCGAACTCTTACCAGAACCATTGGGTCCAATTACAAGATTCAGTCGAGGACCAGGTTTGCATTTTAAGTAGTCAAACGTCATGAAATTACAAAGCTCAATCTCAAGAATATTTCCTGGCATATAGTCATCGTCCCCCCTGAAACAATGTTTGAATCATCAGTTCCATAATCACAACCCTTTCATCTTTTTCAAAGGGATGAGGGAGGGAATACGCATTATTTCAAAAGTTGACAGTTAAAATCTGATTTTAGTTTCCTCATCTCCGTAGTGTATATGATGAAGTACAGAAAAGCAAGGTCTATTCGTTTCCCGTCTTTGAAAACTATTTTCTGTTTTTACAAACAAAAAAAATTGTTTGACAAGAGTAATTTTTAGAAACTATTTTCAAACTAAATTTCTTATTATACTTTAAAGGGAACCAAAATTACAATTTAACCTACTAAAAGATAAAGAACAAAAACACAGTCAAACAAACCGTCAAGCTGAGAGCAGAAATTCACAGCTCTAAAATAAGAAACACATATAACATTAACACCCCTAAGGAATTTGTAAAAAAAGATAAAATTCGCATCTAACAGTCACAAGTTTGCACCCTCACTCGCTCCAAGATAAAATTCACTGTTGACAAAAGCCAACGATAGATGAATTGAAAGATAGTCAACAGTTATATCTTGAAAAATTCTGAAACAAGGGTAATATTTACTTTAAATGAGAAAAATCACAGTGGCGATTCAGTTCTATCTTTATAATTCCAACAACAACAAAGCATAAATTACGAGATAAGAACAAAATCGACAACAACTGAAATTACTAGGAAGCAACAAAAAGACGAGCAACAGCGCTTGCAAACCTAATTATTTTGGGGCGCTTAGGGGGGCGAGATTCTGACATTCGGTGCTCCAGCAAAGTGAAAGTCTCCAAAATGAAATCCCTAAGATTACGAGCTATTGATTAGGGCTGCGACTTCAAAGAGAAAATCTGAGAAAATGAAAGAACATTTGGCGCCAATTAATGCCTACTTGCTTTTCATAGATATATGTAAGACCCTAATAAAAAAATATTAATAACAACCAACAAAAAAGGTCAATCTGTGAGTCTAAATTTTGAAAACATGAATGAAACCGGAAGAGAACAATAATAGAGAGTAAATGATAAATAGTGAAAGAGATATTGGTTATTTAAAAATTATAAATAAAAAGATAAAAAGGTAGTTAGTTGAATAAATAAAACATCAAAAATATGTAAATCAAAACATATATTTTTATTATATATATATATATATATATATATATATCATTGTAAAAACTAAATAATACTCCCACATCTCCCTTCAACAAACATACAACAATACCGATTATCAATAAAATATAAAATAAATAAACTAAATAATTTAATTACACTATAAATATTCTCAAATATGTAATATTGTTGATTTAAAAATAATAATAATTAGTAAGGGTAAAAATAAGTAATTACCACAATTGTAACTATCAACAAATATAAAATAACAGAAAAAAATTTACATTGTGAATATTCACAAATATTTTATATTATTAACTTAATAACAACTATCAAGGCGGAAATAGGTAATTACCTCGATACCAACTAATAACTAAAATAATTTTATTGCACAATAAATGTTCTTATTGACTTAAAATAAATGTGAACAAATGTGTTTAATATGAAATTCTCACAAAGAATGCATGTTAGATTCAATAGGAAGAACATGAAATATTGTGAATATAAAAAACATGAATGATAATTTAAATATTATTGACATTTGTAATGTTATTCTATGGTTACATATTTATTTGAGTGTTATGTAACTAAGTTGATTATTAAATCAAAATATTATCATGTACTACTAATTAATTAATCAATTTTTTTACTAACTTTTTTTAATATTTTTTTATTTTGATAATGAAACTAGTAGTTGTGAAACTTGAAGTTTGTAATTTTAGAATGTTATCTTATTTTCACACTTTATAACACTTCAATTATCTATACAATGGATTTTGAGAACATTATTTCATAAACAATGTTGGACCAATGAAAAACTTGATGACAAAATAGGTGAAAAAAGGACAGGATCCATTTTGCAATGACTAATTTTCTGATAATAGAGTGTATACAAAACTTAGTTTTATTGAAAATTTTATATGTAGAGGGATGTTTTTCTCTACAAATTGTAAATACCCTTAACAATCATGATAACTACTTCAAATTTTGCATAAATACACTGTATTTATCTGTGCATTAACTTATGGCTGACGCACATTAATGTGGATCAATATATTTGAATTGATAAAAACAGCATAAGAGAATTTGTGAATTGACTTGCATCATGCCTCAATGCAATATTTTTATAAATAGCTAAGGAGACCATCCAACAAAACACCAACCTATTACTACAATTGAAAGCAACTGGTTGTTTTCTAGGTATATCGGGATTAATAAATAAATCGCATGCACAATCTATGAAAAGATGGTGTAGAAAGGTCAATTTTATTACAGTGACCATGCGAAATCATTCCCAAAGATGGATATCACATTATGTATATAGCACTTTCCCAAAGATGGATATCACATTATGTATATAGCACTAAAATCTAATATTTTTAGTAAAGCTATGTAAAGTTGCACATTTGTAGTGCAAGAATAAGATTTTGTCATGTCTGTGAAAATGATTTCAATGCTACAAGAAGAAAAGGGAATTTACATTGCTTTTTCATTTCAATCCATATTTTTCATCATTATGCATTTCTTTAAATACTAAATAATTGCTATATTTTAAAATTGAAATATAGTTGTAGATTATCCGTTATTCAATTAATTATTTTTTTACAAGAAAAATAATTAATCTTTTTTTCAAAAAAATAAATTTTAATTAAGCTTTTAAAAATTTCACAGAAACAATTAAATTTTGATTATTTTTTCATAATAAAATAATTATTTTTTTTAATTTATATTATGCACTATGATTGAGTCTAATTAAAAAAATATAAAATAATGAGTGCTTAAAGTTTCTTAAAATTTATTTGATTGAAAAAATTAGAGTGAATTGCTTAGAAATAAAATGACACATTAATATCAACATTTCACATTTTATAACATGATAGATATAGCTCATGCAAGGTGTTCCCATTGACAATGCTCAAAGTCTTTTAGCAAACATTCTGGAATGGTTACTTAGAAATATTCTAATCAGGATATGTAACGACCAATTTTCAATCTAGAAATATTCTTGTATTATTCAGGAATACATGTTCCAAAATACATTTAACATTTGTAAACTAAAAAAAAAAAAAAAAATAAGGAAAACATAAACATACCTGTTAAAAAAAAAAAAAACAAAAAAATTTTAATTAAAAAAAAATTTTTTATTAATAAAAAAAAAAAAAAAAAAAAAAAAATTAAAATTTTTAAAAAAAAAAAAAAAAAAAAAAAAAAAAAAAACTTGTGAAAACATCAACATTCAATGTTGATGTTTTCAATGGGAAGATTCACAACTTCAACAGTCAAGGTGAAGGGATGTGGGACACTAATATGTTCAAGAGATGAGGGATGAAACTATTTGAGAAGGACATAATGTAAGATGAGATTTATGGGATGTTTTCTCTGTTTGATCTACGGAAGACAGTTCCAGTTGTGCGCCAAAATTTGCCTTCCCATTGATCAACCAGCATCAGGAGCTGAAGGTGGTGCTCTTGTTCTTTGAACTTTGTTTCCTTATTTTTAAGGAATTACAACCAGTTCAGATACAAAATTTCTTAATTTGTAGCTTTCCTCATGCCTCCCCTGGGATTGTTTTACTAAGGCATGCAAATGAGACCAAACTATCATTTCATGTCAAGGTGTAAATAATTTAATTTAGATTTATATTAACCCACAATTTATATTTAAAAATCTTTCTTTTCAAATCAATTAACGTCATTTCCAAACACCCACTTCTGTAACATCAATAGTTCAAAATTAAGTCAATTTTCTATCAAAACTGAGCAGCCCCTATATTGTGTTATTGACTGACACTATAAACAATATGCTCATACAAGCATGTTACAACAATTGGAGAAAACCAACTGCATTAAACCGCCTTCAAAATGTTGTCGATAATTTTATAAATGGAGGAAGCCACGTTCTCATCAGCAGTAGTGATGATAGTACCAGTGGTTCCAATCTCTATCGAGGCTTTGTAAGGGTCCTGTATGTGAATTATACATGCAGTTTGTGATTTAGTATCACTCGTACCATGTTCGATATTTCCACTGATGCCCATCCTTGATAATGCAGCCATAAGTTTTTCTGAATCAGGTAAACCCCAATGTTCCAAAGACTTATTATTACTCGAGGAATTTTTGTTATCATTTTCCAACAGCAAGTGATGTCTGGCATTTTCCATTAGTAGCTCTCCCTTCAAATTTGTTATATTGATTTCTTCTTTTTTGAATGTTTTCCAATAAAAATGGGAAGCCAAATCAGTTGCAATTTTTATCTCTGAGCTGTGCTTTCGATATGGTACTTTCAAAGTTTCAGCTTCAGTGTAATACAAAACGGAGAAAGATTTTTCACTGGAAAGGTTGATCTGCGGTCTCAACTCCTCAGGACACTAGAGATTAAGAAAGGAATAAGAAAACAATCATTTTATTACATGCATATGTGTAATCTTATAATATAGTGTATAATTACAATTACCAGTACAGTTTTCGGCCGCAATAACTTTAGTAAAGGTTGAACTGTCCGCAACCTACAGCGTGGAAATCAAACGAGAGAATAATAAATACATAAATCAAATTGTAGTTGGCTCATATTACTCATCTTTTATACAGATATAATTAATATAAAACAATTTATGTGTCAACCTAAAATTAAGTTGTTAGATGAAGATAGATGAATAATTTTATATTAAATCTTCAACAATCCTCCCACCATGGAACTACCTTTCAGGGGTTAGTTAGTCCAAGACCATTTCTAATGTGGTATCTTAATCAGAACCTATCCAATTAAACGGAGAAATATAGATAGTTTTATATTATATTTATGTTACATTTTTAATGACAAAATTATAAAGAAACTAATGTTTTCAAAAAATACACCAAGTTTTGAGTACAGGTGCTTTGAAAAGGAGAGGTGAGAAAAGGAAGGTATAAGCAATGAAATCCTATTCCCTAGCCAAAAAAACATTATATGGAACCATGCATAGATGTTAATTCTACAAGCATCAGTAATCGAACAATTATCAAGGCTGTATTTTTCATTTTCGATAGGTCGTTCTTCCCCCTATGTTTCTTGGGTGGTACAATTAAAGAGTATAGACTGTTACTGGCTTGATGTTTATAGAGATTTTGAGAATTATCAGTAAGAACAATTACACATATACATGAATGTACATAATATAATGGAAGACGTGACCAAGGGAAAGGTAAACCTACCCAATTCCAGAGGGAAACAGACATTGAAGAACCTTCATTGCAACTGGTTGGAAAGGTAGAAGTGCTAGCTCAAGATTCAAAACATCCTGCAGAAAGGAGACCCAATGCAACATTGGCCAAAGACGTACATTAAAAGGACAAAACTTAAAATACTGCAGATATGAAGATGATTCATCAGTACCCGAAAAATAAAGGACTAAAATGACTGCAATAAAGCATCATAATAACTATTAATATTATGTAAGGATGTGATGGAAATTTGGATTCAGGGAGAGAATTCCGAGAATACAAGAAACCAAGTGTAGGGAAATCAATAGCTGAATAATTTCTTATGCTATTGGGGAAGAGTGTCGAGTGAGATTTTTTTTTTTTTTTGGGGGGAGCAAGTAGATTGTTTGAGAATTAAACATGTATTCCATTGAAGCACCAAGCCATGCTGCTAACAGAATAAGTTTGTTACACATGCCACATCAGCAGAGTCTAATAACCAACTAAAATGGAAAACATGACATGAAAAGACTAAATATATGGTAAAAGAAATAAAGCATGCAATAACACTAAAAGGTGTTGCTAACACAGCATATTAATGCTGTAACAACAACCTCCCCTTCAATAATAGCCTTGACCTTAAGGATGAAAGTTTGGGACTCCTGAAAGAGGCATAAAAGGAATCCTAAGTTGCCTGCAATGGTAACATCCTTTCACTAAACTAAAAGTTTCATAGCATAAATACAACCCCTTTTTACCAGTTTCTATCAGGAACGACCCTGGGTTTATTTCAATATGCATAATTCAATTGGAATACATTAAACACATTAGGTATCTTTGCAGCTGCACCAATACGATCAATCACTTTGAAAGGGCCAAAGAACTTATTGGTAACGTTACAGCTTCAAATATACAAAATCTCCACTGAATTATTCAATTCTGATCTCTAAGAAGATGGAATTTGACTAATTGTATTACAGCATCTCTGGCAATTCTACAGCTAAGCTAGAAGCTTCATCAGGGAGGTAAAGCAGATGGATGGGGGGCACCTGTCCATAAACTACTTCATAAGGAGTGGTATGAATGGAAGAGTGAAAATTGATATTATACCACCATTCCCCGAGACAAGCCACTTGGACAAGAATAAGGCTTATCTGAACACATGCATCTAAGATAAGTATGAAGGCACTTGTTAACAATCTCAGTTTGTCCATAATATTGGGGATGATAAGCAGTAGATTTGAGACCCCTTGAAGTTGCAACAACTCAATCCAAACCGTGCTAATAAAGATGGGATCCCTATCACTCGCAATGGTGCTAGGTAATCCGTGTAATTTAAACACATTATCCAGAAAGTTGAGCTACATCCGGAACAGTGTAAGGATGGGATAAGGGAACGTAATAATAACACTAAAGTATAGTGTAAAATGGTGTTGCTAACACAGCATATTAACGTTGTAACAGGAAATATATCATACCTCAAGAATAAGTAAAGAATTTGGATTGGCACACCATTTTCGAAGCAGATGAACAACAGGACCCATTCGCATACTCCAGTGAGGACAAAATACAATGCAGGGTTCCTGCCAATTAATTCTACAAGAAATACATTAGTTTCTGATAGAAACTAACAATAAAAAGTTTAGGCAACCATTTCAGACTAGTGCAGTTTGTTAAAATAAGAGCTTCTCGTATCTTGAGGCCATTAACAGAAATCAACAGTTGTGAAACAAAAGCGTTACCCAAATAGTTAACATTACAAAATTTTGCAGATAAAGTGCAGAAAACATACAATATTTGATTAATCACAACAATCTTAATTAGATTACTATAAGCAAACATAAAGGAAAAACATGGTGAAAAAGAACTCACAAGAGTTCACGTGAATGAATAGCAGGAACCACATGAATCTTTTTCTCTTTTAAGAGCTTGACGTGTGCAAACAAAGGTTCCCCAGCAAATAACTGCAGCAGCAATTACAGTAGGTAAAATGGAAGTCAAACTCTATAAATAAAAGTACGCAAGTGCAAGCACCAAATTAATAATTCCAATGGTCCGTACTTTCTCTTGCCTTTGTTTGCAAAGCCACTCAGGTATGATGTTAAGCAATGACAGTAATTCTTCAGCCATTGAAGAAATTATATAAACTGGAACCTACAAATAGAAAAATTGTGATTACTTAATAATAGAAATCAGTGAGTGATATCCGATATTAATCCAGAAATCCATTTTCCAGATAACTGTGATTCTTTAACTAGAAATATTAATTGATTTCCAGTTCACTTTACAAACATTAAAAGATGGAACTTTTGCATTTCCAGTTTTTCCCAATTTCCATTGAAGCACAAAAACAAAAAATAAAAGGATGTAAAATTTGAATAATGAACACTGGTAAGCAGTATAATTTGCTATGGTCAAGTCTCTTGACAAACAAAATTACAAATGGGAATAAGAAAAATAAACAGAACTTAAGGCTAATGCTACATTAGTAGATAAAGACAGGTTTTTTACTAGTTAGCATGAACAAGCAACTAAAAAGGATATGGGTATGCGGTTCTGCAGAACAAGGCTAATTAATGACACCCTAAAAATATATTCCACATATTCGTCATAGTTTTTCTTGACTTTGATAATTGGTTAATAGAGAAGATACTAAAAAAAGAAAGGACACCTTAAAATCTGAAGCTTCAAGTGATGTTGTCATTTCCTCCAAAAGAAGCAAAACAGTTCCAAGTCTATCAATAGGAATAAGAACAGAACCACCTTTTCTTATATAATCTATAGTATTTGAGCATATAAAAACCAGCTTTTCCTTTTCCTCTGAGTTCTCATCGAAGTTATGGTTGAATCCAGCTAAATCTTGAGAACTTCAATAATAAACCACATGGAAGTCAGTATATACATATTCATTACTACAGCCAGAGGATGAAAACTTGAACAACCATAACTGGTATCTGGGTGAAACATAGAGTACCTCATAGGTTGTAACTTATCAGCAGCTGAAACAGAATATTTATCCCCATCCTCGCTATCTTGAGCATCACCCAAGGAGAAGAAGTCTGAATAAATTAATGCACCAGTCCCCTGTAAACTGCAGTAATCAAAAGGCATTGCATGTGCAGAAATGAAGCTGGATCCTGAAACATAAGCAATATCTCCCTTTGGACTATTTAGGATCCAATTACAACTGCCTATTTCCATACCAGAGCTGAATGCCTTTATAACCAATGTACCATTGTAGCAAGCTTCCTCAGCATAATTAAGAGTGTGAATCTTTAGCATACAATCCTTCACATCAGCTGCACTGAGAAATTCCACAAATTAAAACTTCATACAAAAAAATTGCTATAATTGACTTCAAAGAAGAAATGGATACAGCAACAAGGTTTAAGTAACAGTGTAAAAAGCAACAGCTTAACTACACTAACAAAGACTGTATAAATAAGCATATAAAAAAATTAAACAACACAAATAACTTCGAGAATCCTAGAAATAGATGAGTTTTATACACATCCATCCCTTACCCAGAATACGGTGCAAGTGATTTTCCCTGAATCTTATGTTCTGTTTGGATGAAAGGAGAGAAAATAGAAAAGAGAGAAAACACATATAACAATATATTTTCTTTCGTTTGGATGAAGAGAAAATAGAAAGATATTTAGAAACAAAAGTTCAAAATTTCCCTCCCCTCCTTTGCTATCCATTCAAACGTACCAAGGGTCAGGCATAAGTCTCAAGCAAGGAAGCAACAAGGAAGTCAAGAGCAATTTTATATGAAAAATTATAATTAGTCCTTCACAGGATAATATCACAGAACCATTGCAATTACTAGTCAAGCACATTTCATTCAGTTTTTAGATAAAGAAATATTTAGTATCATATAAGTTTTTTGAGATAAAATGGTAGATCACCTGTACAAAGGCATCCAACCACCCAACTCCAGTCCATCTTTTCCCAAGATTATCTCTCTCAATTCAGAAGGAAGGATTTCAAGCTCTTCCTGCCTCAGCCACGATGGGAAATTTGATTCTTCTGGTCCATAGAAATGCCTGAATTCCACATGCATTGATATAAGATCCTCCATCATTAGCTGACCTAATCTTGCTGATGCTTCAGTTACATATATCTATCCAATTGAACAAATATTAAGCTAACTATTTTGGTGACAGAAATCAACAAAAATATAGTCCAATAATAACAACATCAAATGACTACCTTAGCTGAGAAACCCTTCATTCGAGTAAGAAAGGGCAACCCCATAATACCCATTGGACTGGATATTAATACAACATCAATGAAAGATGGATTCCACAGGTGCAAATTATTAACAGTCTTGTACCAGGGTTCAGCAAAAAGTAAGCTTTTAGCATGAAGGAGCTTTTCAATTTTCTGTCTTTTCCCAAACCCAACCCTTGAATCAAAAGCATTAGCCTCAGTTCTGTAGCTTTCTACAACTGACAAACAATCCAGAGAAGTAGGTATAGGGGAGAAGGCAAGGAGAGCAGAAAGGTCTAGTGGGCAATCTAATAATATCCTAATCCCACAAAAATTCAGCATGTGACATGGTGGGAAGTGAAAGCCCCTGCCTTTGCTCAAACATGTCTGCAAAACCCAGGGTAAAAAACAAATCTAAACAATGAAGAGAGCATTTACCAAAGGAGTATATATCGTATGTACTTCCATTTGCCCCTACACACCCAGGAATATGTAACAAAGGGATAGAGTAAGAAACTTACAAACTTCATAGAGTATGAAATTAATAGCTTTTTGTAGATTGCCGCAGAATGTGGCTGTGGAAGATGAAAGGGAGAGAAATAGGAGCAGAAGAACTTTTGTCTGAAGGGAGCGCTTTATGGAAAAACAATCTGCAAACGTAACCCATAAATTAGATTAGTATAAAATAAAAATGCACTCAAGCAAGAAAAATAAGTTATTTCCAATTTTTGAAAAACGTTACCTTGATATAAAAATCAATTTGGTATACTATAAACTCTATTCGCAGTTAGAATGCATGTTAACGTTTGACTTACCAACTAGAGGAATTTACTGAATCCAAGGAAATTCTGTACCAAACCTCTTGTCTGCACACTCCCCACAACAAAATGGGGTTGTTGAGCACAAGAATAAACAACTGATTGAAACAACTTTGATCCTTCTTCATGTCAATGTTCCTTCACATTTTTGGGAGGATGTTGTTCTAACACCATGTCAGTGTCAATGTCCCTTCTTGTCAGTTGGATGTCTCCATTTTTCGGTCTAATTAGGTGTCTCGTTATATACTCTTTCCCTCTTCGTATCTGAGTCCACTTGCTTTGTTCTTAACTTAGTACCCAGGACTCTACAAACTTTCTACACGGTTTATCAAGTATGTCTTCCTCGGTTACCATCAATCGTAGAAAGGTTATTGTTGTTTCTCAACAATATTTCACATCTACTAGTGTCTCCTTTTTTGAAACAGTTCCTTATTGAGTCCCTTAAAACAAGTTTCATTTCCCAAACAGGTACATATTCTCTTGTTTATCTTTCTTCTATTTCTTAGGGTGACTCTGTGGTGCACCAAGATGTTTTCCCAATCAGGAAATAGTAGGCACACCCTAAAGAAATGGTAAAACAAGATAGGATTTCGCATCTAACAGTCACAAGTTTGCACCCTCACTCGCACTAAGGTGAGGTAAATGCAAGTTCTTCAATAAGCGCTCCTTCACCCTTCGATATACACTGTTGACCAAAGCCAACGAGAGATGATTTGACAGGTAGTCAACAGTTTTATTTTTAAAAATTCTGAAACAAGGGTAATGTTTATTTTAAATGAACAAGTAGTTTTGCAGCTACACGAACAAAAACCCCTCACCTCAATCTACTAACATTCTATGCTTAAACTACCGCACATTGACACAACAAATCATCACATTCCTTGCAACAACAAAACCTTAAAAACTAGATCACATACTGACCAACAAAATTACACTACAAAACCATAACACATACTGACCAAAAATTACACTAGAAATTAAAAAATAAATCAAAAAGCTGAAAAAATTGTACGCACCTCCTCGTCGTTCCAATCAAACAGTTCATAAAATCCGAGCAATCAAACCCACAAAACTGAAACCAGCATCAATCAGCCAACACCGAATTAGCACAGTCACCACCTGATTCCCCTTGAGATCAAAGAAAACACACTCCGTTAAACCGAGTCTATAACGAAACGGCGTCGCTTCGACAGATAAACTATTAAGCAAGAAGAGAGAAGAAAAAAAAAAAAAAAAAAGTCGAAGACGACGAATAAGAAGAAGCTCTCAGTAGCAACCTTCTCAGGAGCAAAACGAGGTTTCAGAGGGAAGAAAGGAACAGCAAACATGAGAAATTAAGTTCTATTGTTTAATTTACATTTAAAATAAAAATACATAACACAAATATAAATATATGGTATGCACAATAGTAAGAGAGTCTATATGAGTTGTTGTAAATAATTTGCTGTGTATTGAAATGTAATAGATAAAATATTTTTTAAGTTGTCAAAATTAAAATTTATTAAATTTAAGTAAACCAACCAAAATTTTATACAGTTTTTAATATTAATTTTATATTCATTAGTTAATTAACTTATTTTAACCTTTCAATGAAAACGTGGATTATCGTATATTATTACATATCATTTCATATTTTCTTTCGTTATTTATTAATATGTTTGTTTTTAATTTATTTTTTTATAATTTTAAGTTTTTATGTATATTTCTTATCTGTTAAAAAAGTAAACACTTTAAATACAATTTTAAATATGTTTTAATCTCTTTATATGTCTATGAAAAAAAAACGTTATTAATTGTAAATTCGTAATATCTTTTAATTATTTTTCTAGTTCTTATTATTAACTATGAGTAGTTTAAGGATAAAAAACGAAATTATTCATTAAAAATATTAGAATAATAGATCATTTTTGTATCTACGTGATTCAATTATATAATATATGCATAAAAAGTTTGTACTTACAATATTTTCAATATATTACTTTTAATTTTATAATTTTAATAATTGTTATTTAACTATTTTTTAATATATCGCATACAGTGATTTTATTTGCGAATAATATGTATTTTATTTTATAATTATTTATTATAATATATTAAAACTTATGTAATTAAAAATAATCACTATTATTTGCTTTTCTGTCCTTACATAAGTCAAAATTAATATAAAATCACAGTCTTTCACAATATATAAAAAATATTTTATGTTTTTAAGTATAAATGATAATTATATATAATTATGAAATAAATATATATACTATTACTTTATTTAAATAACATTTATGATGAAAAACTAATGATTATTTAAGAAAAAAAACATCGAAGTTATTTTTTACAACGTATTAAAAATTAAAAATAAATAAATAAGTGTAATCATCTTATTCATAAAAAATAGTAAATATATTACTTAATTTAATTATGCACTTAAAAATAATCTATGTTAGTTTAAAATTAATACTGTCTATTTTTAACACTAAATTAAGTATAATTAACAATTAATAATAAAAAAAAGTCACTCGTCTAAAAACATAACGCATTACTTCAAATTAACAATCAACTGAATATATTTTAAATACATTTTAATTTAAAAAACAAAAAAAATAATTTTAAACATCCCATGACAAAATAATAAAAATTATGAGAACAACGAGAAACATGGTCATCAGAGTTTATTAAAAAATAAGAAAACATTTTAAAAAATATAAGTTTAAAACTAAATTTGGATATGAGAGTTTATTATGCATATGAAGGTATTAATACCTTTCGGTCATAAGATATTTAAATTACATATGAAGGTATTGATACCTTTCGGTCTTAAGATATTTAAATTACATGTTAATTTTTTAAATATTTATGAAAATTTTATTTAGATGTAAAAAATGTTGAAATTGTTTTTATGTATTTGCAATGCAAAATCAAGGTGATGTAGCTTCTTTATTGAAAGAAACAAATGTTTTGTTGGTTGACAATTTTTAGTTAAATTTTATTCATCAAAACATTGAATCATGAAGTTTAAATTGTGTAAATTTAAAACTCAATTAATTGAATCATTGATCAAAACATTGAATCATGAAGTTTAATTGGTTAATTAGCTTGTTAAGTTTGGTAGCCATTTTTATTATATGATTACACCAAGGGTTAACCAATATGATGTTTTCTTATGTGGGGATGATCTTCTGTGTCCATGGTTTTCCTTTCTTGAAGAGGGTCCCACTAAAATGCTTTTTACTAACTTTTGCAGATCACAATAAAAGAATGACCCCTCTTATCCCAATACTCCTTTCAGCTTTGCTCTGCACTGACTAATAAAGCTAGCAAGATGACTAAGCCATCAAGCAAATACCCCAACACTTGTTTATAATATATTGTTTTCTTCCTCTATTTGCTTTTATTATTCATTCATTGATTTGGCACATGATTATATTTATCATTCTCTATTTAGTAACGCCAAAGCTGCCTTTGCCATGCATGCTCAGCCTCCAGCTTATTCAACAATATCAGAAATTAGTTGCACATGATAATCAATAAAATGCTTCTTCAAATGAAATTTAAATTTCTGCAAAGTAAACGCATTAGGTGAAGAACTATAAGTGAAGTTTATTTTCAGTCTTTTTCTTTTTTATTTTAAGGAATTAAATTTAAATCAATCAAAAAGCATAATTTACTTTCATAAAGTCACCTAAATTCTTCCAAATACTCATTACATTTACAGTAATAAACTTTTAGAAAACAGGACAATTTGATTTAGTCTGTCAAAACTGACACTTAACTGTAAGCATGCAACAGTTATACCATTTAACTAAATTATAGAATGTATTTTTGTTGTTCTTAGTTTATACTTTTTTTCTCAACAGTTTTACTCATGAAACCATCATATTCAGAAAAAAAAAAATATATATATATATATATATATATAAAGTTTTATCTTCATGAAAATTCACAAGGAATTATTATCATATTTTTTTGTGTGACACCTACGCGCCAAAGATAAATTGTATAGGTTGTACTTTAATTTTTCTCTTGTGTTACATCTTGATCAACCATACTATTATTATTCTTACCAATTTTGTTAACAAATATTATAATATATAAATAGATCTAAATTTTGCTATTAATTATATAACTTAAAACACTATTAGAAAATTATTGATTAGTAATTGAAAAAATTCGGTCACTATTAGTAATTCGATCAGTGATCGAAAAAATTCAGTCACCATCAGTTATCCAATCAATGATCAAAAAATTCAATCACAAATCCGACTATTGATTTGGTCACTGATTTCAATCACTAATTCGATCACAGATTCAGACACACATTCGGTTATTAATTTCGATCACAAATTCGATTACAAAATCAGTCACAAATAATAATAATAATAATCATAATAATAATAATAACAATAACAATAATAATTATTATAATAATATCAATAATAATAATTATTATTATAATTATAACAATAATAATAAAATAATAATAATAATTATTATTATTATTATAATATCAATAATAATTATAATTATAATTGTAATAATAAGTATAGTAATAATTGTAATATAATAGAAAAGAAGTTTTGATACTATGATTATATGGTGAGAGGTCCTAGTCCAACTCTCCTAATAATAAATGTACAGATAGTATAAATGATAATATGAATAATAATTTTTTCTAATAGTAAAATATACTTTCGTATAAAAGTAATTTATAATGTTAAACTCCTATATCAATTAAATATACAATGAACACAAACTTTATTATATTGTATCGGTTTTGTTAAGAAACTCAAACTTTTGAAAATTAGTATTTTTCTTCAGTGTCATTGTTAAAAGTTAAATCTAATTTTCTTAATTTGTAATATTCTTGTGACTCAAGAAGTGGCTTCTGGTAGAAGAAATGTAAAGGAAAAAGCTAAAGGGGTTCTTTAACCAAAATCTATCCCAGTAAGAGCACATAAAGGAAAATAAAAAAGAAAAGAGAAAAGATATATGAAGACTTTGTAGAGGAGATTCTGCTGCCAATTTGTAGCAGTCAAAATGATATTCTTTTCTTAATGGGAATGTTCAGTAAAATATTCTTACAGATGGCAGGATAAATCAGTATATACAAGTGTTATAGAAGAAAATAAAGTCAAAATTTTATATTAGTTTGCTTTTCTAAGAGAGTAGTATTTAATTGTATAATTATCATATTTAGATGAATTCACTATCGTTGAATATTTAGTAACAATTTCTAAACTAAATAAGAACTAAACAACCACGTATCAAATCTTTTACAACTCAGGATTTTAACCTTTTAAAGAATCAAGAAATATGTTTTTTTCACAAATATATAAAGCTTTCATTTACGCGTTTGATATTGTGAAATTTCTCTATTTAATTAAAAAATAACTTAAAATAAATCTTATATAAATCTGATAAAATTAATTCATTAAAAATGATTTTAATTCATTTAAACATTCTTCGTATTATGGAATAACCTTTAATGGACTAATTCGAATTTTTAATTTATTAAAATTTATCAAAACAGCTTAATCTTCTCCTAAGCTAATTCACATTTATTCATCTACATGTACTTTTATATAATAAGAGGCAATAAAATCATTTACAAATTACAGCTCTAAAATACAAGATCAAACATCAAATCAAAACTCTTCTGTTAATGATTGGAAACATTTTTAGATTCAAGAGTCAACGTTTTAAACAATACATTAATTGTGATTAAGTTGATTAAAATTTGTTAATATTTAAACACGTTAAGATATTTTTTTTATCATGCTTTAGTCAAGAGAGAGTGATTTTGTTTATTTCAAAATATTATTATACAATTTCCAATATGTATTTCTTTCTTTATAATATTAATTTGACTTTCTCTTCTTCTATTTCTTTTTCATTTTGTCATCAGCTTCATGATAATTAGCTAACAATACTTCGTTTATATTAAAAGATTATCACGAAGCTGGTTTTCTTTTTTTTCAAAAACATCAAATAAAATGTGACGGGAGAAGTATTTTACAACATTTCAAAAGTTCTAAAGTACTACTTGTTTCACATGTTACAACTAATCTCTCTTACATGAAGACCTTACTACTATTAATAAAGGGAGAAAGTACATTCTCCAAGAAAGATAAACAAGGCAAGTCATCTAGAAAATATGAATTATATTTAATGTAATATTTATTATTCTATAGTAAACAACTCTAATGTTTATCTTATAACGAGATAATTATTTTAATAAGAAGAAAGTTGAAGAATAAGAAAAAATAAAGAAGAAAAGGGACATTATGCATAATTGAAGCAACTAGCTTTCTTTCAAATCTGGTGGTTTTCATAATCCTTGTCCGTTAGCTATAAATACTCTCATTCATATACTCAAATAGTGATTACAAATGAGTGAGCTGTAACTAGTCTATAAGGAGTAGAAATCTAAGTTTCGAGGTAAAAGAAATATGAAACTTGAAACTTATGAATCATCGATAATTTTGGAATTAAAACGTCAACAATTTTGGAATAAATAAAATATTGAATTCATCAGAAAATAATTAATTAAAATTGAAACTTTAAAAGTATTTTTTGAAAAACAATACACATAACATTTTAAATCATATCTCTTATAAAAAGGACTAAACAGAAGTTACAATTTATTAAGAAAAATTACAAAACTATTTATACTTACAATCTTAAGATGTTACTCAAGCTTAGTTCAAATTACTTACACAAGCTTTCCAGAATATGAAAAAGCACTGCCATTTCATTATCAACCAAATGAAAATGATGTATAGAAAAAGCATTAGCAGACTGAGAGTAAATTATTTAAATTTGAAACGAAAAAGGTGGCAATAAACGCCACCACCATGTCCCATAAGGCTTTTGAAAAAGTAGCCAAAATATTCCTTATCAAATAATGAAAAAAAGCTGCATGTGAATAATTCTACAAACCAATCCCTTTCCTTACTCTATATAACTTGGAGTTTCTAATGCTCTTAGTTCAGTGAAATAAATTCTCCTCAATATTCTTCTACCTTATTAGTACTTTGCACCTTTGAGCCTAATGGATCCTACCCAAATCAAGAAAATTCAAGCCATGAAGAGGTACAAGAGGCAGCAGTTCCTGAACAACGTGTATGTGTATTTCGTGAGTGCCTTAACTTGCAGTGTCTTCTGTTTTCTCACCTTCTGCATGCCCTATCTCTCTTCTCTTCTCCGGGTCTTTTTCTTAGTCCACATCTCAAGTTTAATACCAGTTTTGTTGAGCTCAAAGCTCTTGTTCATCATAGGCAACCTCATCATTTTTGTCCTTGTGGTGAACTCAAGAATCCTTTCCTCGGATCCCTCTTCAGCTCCTGTTGTTTACTATGATGAGTACATTCAGAGCAGTCAAACCCCAAAACCTCGTCATCTTACAACTGTTGAGGTCAACGAAGGTAAAACTTTGGAGAAACATGTCGGGGAAAATTTCGACACGAACAGTTGCAAAGGGTGGGTTCAGAAAAGCACTGAAACATTCAAAGTGGAGACCTTAGAAGATAAACAAAGTTTGATTCCTTCGGGTTCCGATGAACTGAACAAAAGGGCTGATGATTTTATTGCAAGAGTCAATAGGCAGAGAAGGCTTGAACTTAGCCTTCTGAATTGTGGTAGTTACTGATATATGGTGCTGCTGTATAGAGCAAAATCTTAGTTCTCAAGTAGATTATTTTCCTCAAAATTTATTTGAGAATATTATAGAATATATATCTTTATATGTTACAGTATTTAACTCTAATAAGTAGTATATTTTTATATGTATCTACATTCCGGTGGAGAGACTTCTTAGTGTTTATAAGGGAGAGCAAAACCTAACAAGGGGATACTAAGATATTTTTTTTTTCTTATAAATTAAAATTAACTTATATATAAATTTATTTGTCGATTATTATATGATTTATAGAAATTATATTTTATTATTTTATTTAAAAATGATATTTTAATTAATGAAAAAATAATTTTATTATTATTATTTTTTCCCTTTAAAAATGTTTAAGAAAAACAAAATATCTTTATATATATATGCTAATTAACGTGTGTAATACTTACAAGCAAGATACTAGTAAACATGTTGCCAAAGAGATAAGTCAATTCGTATATATTTGTTATTTAATTGTTATTTAAATTATTTTAAACATTTTTATTTTAAATTAATTAATTATTTTAATTTTTTAAACTTTTTAATAGTAGGTTTTATAATATTTTAAAAAATAAATATATTAAAATAATTCATAAATAATATAATTCAACACATTGTATTAGAGAATATTTTATTATAAATTTTCAAGATATTACACTGTACAGTGAGTGGTTGACTGCAGAAAATCCAGGTTAATACCGCTACATATAAAGGTGATTAAAGAGTTTTATTTTCAATTAGTTACATATTAACTTTCCAAGTCTGAAATGTTTTAAGTGGGAAAAATATTTTTTTTTCTTTGATTACCCATGAGAAATTTCTCTGTTAAAACATTCATCATATAAAAGACCACCTAAAGGGTACATAGATTAAAACATACATTTCTACAGTAGTTCTTTTTATTTATTTCTTTGTATTTCCACTGATAAAAAAAAACAGTTAGCGTAATTACTAGTAATCTATTTATTTATTATAAGCCATATTGGTGGGACACTATAAATAGAAAAACTGATACTTATAGGAAAAGGGGTTAAATTATTTTTATTATATTCATTTGTTAAATAAGACAAATAACAAATAATATAATTAAAAAAATATAGATATAGTAATAGGATAATATATATATATATATATATAAATATAAATAATTAAAAATAAATAAATATATAATTGGAGATACATTAAATAATATAAATAAATAAAATGAACAAATCCATAAATAAAAATCAATTAAATGATATAAATAAATAAAATAAAATGACAATAACTATAAATAAATTAAATAATATAAATAAATAAAATTAAGTAACATAAATATAAATAAATAAATAAATAAAAACAAACCTTATTGAAAAGATAAATTTATAAAATAAATAAATAAATTAGATGAAATATGTTTTCTTCTCTTATTTAAGTGTAGATGACACACTTAAATTATACTATAAATACTTAAATATTATTTTTCCTTCTATCTTTCTTTTATTATTTAAACACTTGAATTAAGTTTCTTTCGTTCGCTCTTTTATTCTGTTTCTCTTTCTTTATCATTTTCTCTCTCGCCCTTTTTCTTTTTCTATTATTTTTCTTACTCGTCAATCTATCCATTTATATATCTATTATATATATATATATATATATATATATATATATATATATATATATATATATATATATATAATATAATATAAATTATATTTATTTTT
>Ga0099824_1000721_pt1 | contig 42248 bp, 40 predicted proteins | sample SiratrowhiteBW_FD_76837 | JGI IMG/M metagenome (GOLD analysis project Ga0099824, IMG submission 76837) | Root nodule microbial communities of legume samples collected from California, USA - Siratro white BW | ecosystem: Host-associated > Plants > Roots > Nodule | place: USA: California... | reverse complement strand
TGCATTCTAAGTTTCTTTAAAGAATTTGTATTCTCACATTGAAAAGCAAGTTTGCGAAAAGATTTAAAAAAGAGTTCAATTCACCCCCCCCTCTTGAACTTAGGCCAAATACTTACTTTAACATAGTATATAATATCCTATACAGAGTACAATCTAACATAATAGCTTGTAGAAATGATAGAGTAAAACCTGCACCTATTATTGAGAAGTTAAGTTGCCAATTAGGAATCCAATAGCTTGAACAAGATAAAGAGTAACTAGCATAATGCATAAATGAATGTTCCCCTGAACACCATACGAGAAGCAGTACTACAGGAAGCATGTTTCCTGGATCTTATCCACCTTCCTTGGCCGGGACGGTCTCAGCCTGGGGCTGACCCCGCACTCTGATCCAGCTACCATCAGAACATCGGGCACAACACTGAAGAGTGTACAAAGGTCAGGGACCTCATTGAGGAGCTCATCCAATTTGGTGCCTTAGCCCGCTTTGTTTAGAAGGGGCGCCAGTTCCGAGAAGGGCCAAGAGACTTCGGGGCCCGTGGAGGAAGAGGCGGTGGACGAGGTCGAGGCAGGCGCCGAGGGCGTTACGGTCCCGAAGAGGAAAGAACAAAAGAACAAAGAGCTGAAGACAGAGAGGCACGCCAGGACCCGAATATGGCGACAGGGTCTATCAACATGGTGGAGATCCAATTTGGATCCGTAGGGAACCCTCACCCCCATCCAAGCACACTGAAGAAATCAAGCGTCGAGCCTCCCATTCAATTCGGTACAGTCGGGACGATTGCGGGCGGCTTTGCGGGAGGGGGTTCGTCTAGCTCTTCCCGAAAGCGACATTACAGGAACATCAACTCGGTTAGCTATCTACCACCCCGTTCGCAATCCACAATCACCTTATCGGATTCGGATTTCTCAATTAACGATCCGAATCAAGATGACCCAATGGTGGTGACAGCGACGATAGCGAATTGGAGGGTGCATAAAATCTTTATCGACCAAGGAAGCTCGGCGGAAGTATTCTATTGGTCAACCTTTAAAAAGCTCAAGATACCCGAGTCTTCTATCCAGGCATACTCCGAGCCCCTTCTCGGTTTTGCTGGACAGAAGGTGCATTCTCGGGGGTTTATCGACTTGCTAACAACCTTTGGAAGGGGACAGGCCTACAGAACACTGACGGTCCGTTACATTCTGGTAGATGCAGATACGGCTTACAATGTGTTGATCGGACGAAGAACGCTGAATCAGCTTGGAGCAATCGTCTCCACTCCCCATATGGCCATGAAGTTCCCCGCGTCAAACGGAGAGATAATAACGGTGAAGGCCGACCCAAAGGAGGCTAGACAATGCTATATGCAGAGCCTTAGGGTTGTTCCTTATACCCTGAGGACCACGATGGAAGGGCAGGTGGCCCAAGCCGTAGGAAAGCCGTCCCCAGAAACAACTGAGTGCAATAACGTGGAGTCAGCATCGACACTTGTTTTGACGGACAAAAGCCAAGAGTACGGGGAGATCGACCTGGATCCGAGAGCCGAGTTTGAAGAAAATTGACCAACTTTTGGTGAACCTTTGACAACAGTTACAATAAGTGTAGACCAACTCCGTACCGCAAGGATTGGGCTCGCCTCGAGTTGAGAAATCAGAAAAGAGTTAGAACGAGTTCTACTGGCCAATGCAGATCTCTTCACCTGGAGCACCGCAGACATGCCGGGAATAGATCTGGACTTCATGTGCCACCAGCTAGCACTCTTACCGCAGGCAAAACTGGTTGCACAGCGGAAGAGGAAGATGGGAGAGAAACGACGCACCGCGGTAGAGTCGGAGGTATCCCAACTTACTAAGGCAGGGTTTATTAGAGAAGTCATCTACACCACCTGGCTCGCCAACGTGGTAATGGTGAAGAAGGCCAGTGGGAAGTGGCGGATGTGTGTCGATTACACTGATTTGAACAAAGCCTGCCCGAAGGATACATATCCATTACCAAACATCGACCGACTGGTGGACGGAACTTCAGGACACGAGATGTTGAGTTTTCTTGGTGCTTACTCGGAATACAACCAGATACGGATGTACCCTCCAGATGAGGAGGCAACGACATTTATGACAGAACAGTCTAATTTCTGCTACCGGGTAATGCCATTCGGGCTCAAAAACGCGGGTGCCACCTACCAACGCCTGATGGATAAAATATTCAACGACTTGCTTGGGAAGACCATGGAAGTATATGTTGACGACATGGTGGTCAAGTCCCAAAAGGTCGAACACCATTCGGCAGATCTATAGTCGGTCCTTGCGAGAGTCAGGAAGCATGATCTGAGACTTAATCCAGAAAAGTGCGTCTTCGAAGTCGGTGAAAGTAAGTTTCTCGGTTTTATGATTACGCAAAGGGGAGTTGAGGCCAACCCCGACAAATGTGAAGCCATCCTGGGAATGCGGAGCCCGACTTGCGTGAAAGAGGTACAATAGCTGAATGACAAGTTAGTAGCATTATCTAGGTTTCTGCCAAATCTGGCTGAAAAGGCGAAACCGCTCTTCAAATTGCTCAAAGGAGCAAAAACCTTTGAATGGGATACAACCTGTGAAAGCATGTTCCAGCAAATAAAAAAAGACTTGTCAACTTTGCCAGTACTAGTAAGTCCCCCACCACAGACTCCTTTACATATATATCTGGCCGTGGCACAGACGACCATCAGTGCAGTCCTAGTATATGAAAAGGGCACGGAACAGAGTCCAGTTTATTTCACAAGCAGGACTTTACAAACAGCGGAAGAGCGATATCAGGTGGTGGAGAAGTTGGCGCTAGCATTAGTATTCTCGACTAGAAGGTTACGACACTATTTCCGCAGCCACCAACTGACCGTGAAAACCAACTACCCCATCAAGCAGATTTTGCAGAGGCCCGAGCTGGCTGGAAGGATGATGCCATGGGCTTTCGAGCTCTCACAGTTCGGCGTACGATACGAGGCTAGAGGTCCAATGAAAGCCCAGTTCCTGGCGGATTTCCTCACCGAGTTACCACCGATTGTTGAAGAAAAAACTGTTTGGCTACTAAGCGTAGACGGTTCCTCAAACAGGAAGGGAAGCGATGTCGGTATCATCTTGGAAGGACCCGGAGAGGTGGCGGTATAACAATCTATCCGATTCGGGTTTGACACTTCCAACAATCAAGTCGAATACGAAGCCCTGATAGCAGGATTGAGACTAGCAAGAGACTTGGGTGTAAAGAATCTCAAAATCCAGACCAATTCACAGCTAATAGCAGGGCAAATGAATGGCGACTATCAGGCACGAGAGCCTCTCCTCGAAAGATACTACCACGTGGCAAAAAACCTAACCCTCCATTTCGATGAAGCCAGCATTGTTCACAGGACGCTAATGCAAGAGGTACTGTATGCGCCTAGCTGGAATCCGGAGGATGTCTTCGAGATCCGGAACGAAGGGGATAATTTGATGACACCCATCTTGAATTTCTTGATTCACGATACGCTTCCCGAGAACGAGGCGGAAGCAAGAATGGTAAGAAGACAAGTGGCCTCTTACACTGTGGTTAGCGGAGAACTGTTCAGGAGAGGATTCTCCATTCCTCTACTAAAATGTCTAGATCCCACGCAAGCCTGAATACGTCTTGGCCGAATTACACAAAGGGATATATGACATGCATTCGGGTACCAGATCAATGGCGGTCAGAGTGCTGAGGGCTGGATATTACTGGCCGACGATCAAAAAAGACGCCGAGAGTTTCACCAAAAGGTGCCAAGAATGCCAGCAATTCGGGGCCGTCTTTAACACGTCTCCTGAGGAGATACACCAGACTTGTTCTCCATGGCCTTTTAGCCGATGGGGAGTGGATATTTTAGGACCATTCCTGTTGGCAAAAGGACAAGTAAAATTTCTCATCGTAGCCGTCGATTATTTCACCAAATGGATAGAGGCCGAGCCTATTGCGACTATAACGACACATAAGGTACAAAACTTCCTGGGGAAGCATGTCATTTGCCGCCACGGCCTATCCCACAACGTGGTAACAGACAACGGTAGACAATTCACGGACCGCCACCATGAGCAATTCTTCAAGGGACTCGGGATAAAGCACCTGGTAACAAGTGTCGAGCACCCGCAAACGAATAGACAGGCGGAGGCCGCCAACAAAGTCATACTGAGCGAGCTAAAGAAGAGGCTGAGCCAACTTAAAGGGTTGTGGGCCGAAGAAATCCCGAGTATCCTGTGGGGCTATCACTGTACGCCCCAATCCTCGACCAAGGAGACCCCTTACCGACTGCCATACGGAACCGATGCAATGATACCTGTCGAACTCGAAGAAGCTTCATGGAGACGAGAGCACTTCGACGAGCAAAGTAATGGTGACAACCTTCGTGCCGACTTAGACATGGTGCAGGAAGTGCGCGAAGAAGCTAGGATTCGGGCAGAAGCCGCCAAGCTCAGGGCGACCAGAAGGTACAACACCCGGGTACGAAGAAGAGCCTTCCAGAAAGGGGACTTGGTATGGCAGAAAGTCGGAGAAGCCTGTCGTGAACGACAAGAAGGCAAATTAGCAGCAAATTGCGATGGCCCCTACCGGGTGACCGACACATTCGGTAATGACGCCTATAAGCTTGAAGAGTTGAGTGGCAAACCTGTACCCAGAACGTGGAACACTACTCATTTGAAAATGTATTACAGTTAAACCGTTATGGGGTACTCTTTCCTTGACTTGGATTTTTTCCCTAAGGAGGGTTTTGCCAAGCAAGGTTTTAACGAGGCCCACGAATAAAGTCAATAAATTCGGTTTACAATTCAACAAATATTATTTTATGCGCATTTTCTTTTACCATACATGAATAAGGTGACCTCGAGTGGCAACTTGACACCATAACTAGCAAAGTAGCATATAAAGCGGGTTAACGAATGAGAGTCATAACCCAGGAACTAAGTCAAAATCGGGTCAACGAAGGAAAAACATGACCTAAAAGCCAAGTCAGAAGTGCTTGGACTATAAGTCGGGTTAATGAATGCGAGTCATAACCTAGAAGCTAAGTCGACAACTGGTTAACAAAGACAAAAGTACTTGGACCACAAGTTGGGTTAACGAAGCAAAACCGTGCCTTAAAAAACAAGTTAAGCCAAAAAGTCGAGTTAGTTGTACCCAAAAGAGACAAATCGGGTCAACGAACAAACAATAATACTATAAACGGCCATATTAAGGTACGACTCAAGACGGAAAGTTAACAGTCAGGAAATCAAACTACATATACTCGAGTTCTGAAGTCGCATACATGGTTGATCATATTGTCAAAATACATCAAATATAAAAAACATAAAATCCTTATCAGGAAGCAGAATCCCCGTCGGGTTGCTCGTCGTCCCTGTCTATGTCAAAGCTAGACGGATCGATGTCGGGAGCGAGTAGAAGGGCCTGCTTCATTGCCTTGAAAAAGCCATCTTCGTAGATCGCGCACAGGTCTGTTCAAGCTCGAATTTCTCGACTTCCAGGGCGGATTCTTTCTTGGCCATCTCATCCCTCACCTCGGCCACCTGCACCTCCGTTGCCGCCAGCACTTCACCTGCCCGGGATAATTCCGCCTCGCGACGCTCGCAAAAACCTTGGAAATGAGCGACTCAAGCCTCCTTGTCCACCAGCATCGCATCTCGGGAGGTGATAGTCTGATTCAACGTCTCGACCTCCTGCTCCAACTCAGCCTTGGACTTGGTAAGATCCTCAATTTTTTGCTCTAAGTCCCAAAGTCATCCGCGCAGATCAACCCTGACTTCAGCAGCCCGCCTGTGATGCTGCATAAGAGCCAGGCACTTGGCCAACATAACGCTGCCAGCCTCGAAACATCCCACCTCACCTACCTTGGACATCAACTCGGCATCGTAGGGATACACACCGGTCAAGTCTTTCGCCTTGCGCTCCACATGCCAGTTGGACTGCACTCCAAGGTAGGTGATGCTGAGATGGTCTAGGCGAATGGAGGGACCTGGGCCTCGAGACGACTGACCCGCAGAGGAGGATGGTATATGTGCCGCCATGTCAGTGAAGGTTGGCTCCCCACGGCGTGCTGGAGAACCGAGACCACATCAGGGGACCCGTCCAGGTTGATCACTTTTGGATTGACCTCTTTGGCCAGGCTGGCGCTGGAGGGATCAATCTCAGTGGATGGGACGGTAGGCTCAATCGGCAGGGACTGGACCTCGGGAATGGGAGAGGACGGCACCTCGGGATTGCGATCGGCGTGCTCGGGTTCCGGAGCGTCTATCGGCAGGGACTGAGAATCCGAAGAGCCTGGGGGATCCCCACGTTTCTTCTTCTTGACAGCCTGCAGCTCGGCGGCTAGATCCCATCGGCCACCGACTCGAGCACATAGTTTTTTCATGTCGACGCTATGACCCATAATCTCTGCAATACAGAAACAAAGCTAAGTAATTTATTCATATAAGTATGCATGCACAGAAGCATATACCTATAAATAAGGCGTCAGGATCTTCGACATGGGAAGACAGAGAATCGCCCGAGTATTGAGAGGACGACGAAGCTGTCTGATTGCATCGATAGCTTCTTTCTCCTCGGGGGTAAGACGGTGGTCGGGACGAGGCGAAAACCGGGTTGATTTCTACCAGTACAATGGGAACCGAGGAGAATGATTGGAGTGGAAAAAAAGGCGTTTCTCCTTATCCCCAGGATGACAGCAAAGTTTGAAAGCCTTAGTCTTAAAAAATTTGTACGAGGAATTGTACAGCGAAAACAAAGGGGTACCGTGACTAGCGGTTAACGACACCTAGCCCACAAGTTTGCCGATTTTCATTTGGTAAAAATATGTGAACACACTCAAGGAAGGCTCAAAACCAAGGTGGCTACAGACTAACTCTAAACACCTCATGAAAGCCCAACTGTTTGGATGCAACTGACTCGGGGCTATGTTCATCAGACTCAACATTCTGGCCTCAAAGTCGGTCAAAGGGAAAGTCATGGAGTATTCCTTAAACATAAACTCATATACATAGGAAAAATCATAGCTTTCGGCTCTCGGTTTCATATACACTCGCTCCCGAGCCCGACAGGGTTTTGCCACCTCATAGTCCAAAACCGAATCCTCACAAACCGGGTAAACAGATACAAATTGATCTAATTTATCCCTAGTGTCAAAAACAGAAGCGTGCTTATCTACATCACCGTGCACCCAAGAATACTCAGGATCAGTTATCGAGGGACCCTTAGCTCTCTTCGACATGGTAGAGGGTCCAGGGTTCCCCATCAGTGGTTTGGGGTTTTTCCTCTTCCTAGGGAAAGGAATAGCGTGCGACGCATGAGCGTCTGGTCCAAGAGCCGTCGCAGAAGACGTGGACTCACTAAAGGCCGAGGGAGTGCGTTCGGAGGAGCTCGCTTCCCCCATAGGAACGACCTCCCTATCCAACATTGGCCTACAACTATCAGAGGAAGCAGAAAAAGAGGAAGAGGAAGCCATGAGCGTACCTAGTGGAGGAGTAGTTTGGTGAAGTGAAGAAGTAAGTAGGCGCGCATAGAAGAGGAAGCGATTGCCCGAGTTAGCTGAAAGGAGTTGATGAAAGACGAAGAGGGAAAGTCTCTGTTTCATTTAATATGATGCACCCGAGAGCGGACGAGCGCGATCGCGCCACGTCACGCGAGACCACGTGGCTCTTTTCCATTTAATGCGAGGTGCGACAACTTAAAACTTAGCGCGCGAAGAGTGGGCCCCGCCTCACATCGAGCAAAAAAGGTTAAGGTGGGACCACCTCGACACCTATCATCAAGTCGGTTTAGTGAGCAGTCCATTCACTAGCATCACGAACTCGGGGGGCTTATGTACCTACTCTGAATCAAGCCCAGGTTCGCCCGTTTCACACCAGGCCCAACCCACTGTCAATCAGAATTAAGTAACATATATCCTAATTGATACTGGTTGATCCGAAAATGATAATTCGTAATCCTAGACCCCTAAAATCATTATGACGAAATATCATGTCATTATCAGGCAAATATTCGGTCTTTAATGTCAAGGCCCTATAAATACAATTCAGGTTTCACAGGAAGTATCATCTCTTATTCCATCCTTACACTGTTATACTATTTTCTTTCATACACACCTAAACACTCTTACTGACTTGAGCGTCAGAGAGTCTTCTGCAGGTGGACTACCCTTCGGTTCAGAAGCGGGAAGTGATTCATAGGCCGATCTCAACACGGGAGACGAGTCGAACTCAGGTTGGGTAAGAACACAATGGGCTGATGAGATGGGTGTTGGGGGGAAGTTCACAATGGGCCTAAAGCCCATTACGACACCAACAAGTGTGCACACTCAAGTTATATAGGCCAACGTAGCAGCTGTGGTGACGATGCAACGTTGGGAGCTGAATCATGTTATGATGCTAGACGTGAAGTTGGCTCTTGTGACGAGGCAAGGAGTGTTATGGGTACATGTGATGGGGCTGGTTGCGTAAGCCAGTGTTAATGTAAATGGGAAGGGAAGTGTTAGACTTCCCCTTGTTGGGCGTAAGTGCTAGTGATGAGATGGCTACTCAATTGACGTTTGGTATGCGTGAAGGTGGATCCACTTTCTGAAGTAGTGTGAAATTGAATGTGGGGCTTCATAAAATAACCACGTAGGTGCTGGACAATGCTTGGTAGGGGCGGTAGGTGGAGAAACAAATATGGAAGGACTGCTTCTTTATGCATCTCCATATCATCTTCCTGCACCTCTATAGCCCATCCGAAACGACCATTTTACCCATTTTAAAGAATTTTAAAACCTAAATTACCTTTCATCCCCATTCACAGCAGCCTTCACGTCTCCTTCTTCCTCGACCAAGTTTGCACTCCTTTGCAAACCTCCGACGACTCGACCAAGTCTGCACTCCTTTGCAAACCTCCGACGACTGTACCTTAACCGTTGCATCTCCACCGGCTACACCTCCTGTACTGCTGCTGCACGTCAAGACTCGGGCGGATCTGCTCTACCTTCACTGCCCCTCCGCCTTGGCTGCACCTCCACTTTCGCTGCACCTCCATTTCATTGCGGGCTAAACGTTCTGCAACTGCTCCACCTTCACATAAACAAATAAAAAAAAACCGTAAGTTTCAATGCTACAATTTATACAAATCGTATAAGAAAAATACTTTTACGGTTTATACAATCTGTAAAAAATTGAAAAAGAAAAAAATCATACTTATGGTTTTGTTTATGCAACCCGTAAAAAATTGAAAAAGAAAAAAAATCATACTTACGGTTTGTACAAACCATAAAATTATATTTTTTTTTTGCAGTTTGTATAAATCGTGAAGCGTTGAAACTTACGGTTTGTACAAACCGTAAGTTCTTATGTATTTCAAATTCTTTACGGTTTATATAATTCGTAATATTCAAATATCTTCAAATTAAACTTACGACTTACAGAAACCGTGAAAAACATAAAAAATCGAAAAACAGGTACCTCGATGACTTACTTTTCAGCCACCCACTCCGACCGACAACCGCCCAAAGCGCCTTCACCCCGCCACTCCAACACCGTCGGAATCTTCCACTACTGTGACTGAACTGTACTGTACCTCCACCGCCGAACAGAACTGTACCTCCTTTCTTGAAACCCTCTTTTGTAACAGCAGGGCCAATTCAGTCATTTACTCATGTCTACTTTTAGAATTTTAAAAACTATGGAGGTGCAAGAAGACTACATGGAGGTGCAGGAAGAAGCAGTCATATGGAAGACGCTTGTGAATTAAATATGGAAGACGCAGGTGAGAGTGTTTTACCGCAATATGTCGAAGAGTCCTGGGCCTGGGTTTAATTTCTTCTTTATTAAAAAGAATTGGGATATAGTTAGTAAGGATATAATCAGGGCTTTACATAGTTTTCAAAGCATAGGATTTATTCCGAGAGGGTGTAATGCTTCATTTATAACTTTGGTCCCTAAGAAAGCTAATCCGTCTAACCTAAATAACTTTAGGCCTATTTCCCTTGTGGGTGGTGTGTACAAAATCTTATCTAAGACTCTGGCGAATAGGCTTAAGAAAGTACTACCTAGCATTATAGATGTAAATCAATCTGCATTCCTCAGTGAGAGGAGTATGTTGGACAACATTTTGGTAGCTAATGAGACGGTGGATTACCTTAAGAAGGAAAAGAAGAGCGGTGTATATGTGAAAGTTGATTTTGAAAAAGCATATGATTCAGTTGAATGGGAGTTCTTATACTATATGTTGGGGAGACTAGGATTTGGTAGTACTTGGATAAAATGGATCAAAGCCTGTATGGAATCAGCCACAATATCGGTATTGGTCAATGGTATTCCTACGCAGGAATTTAAACCTAAAGGGGGACTTAGGCAAGGCGACCCGTTGGCGCATTTTCTATTCTTGGTAGTCGCTGAGGGGCTTACTGGGCTTGTGAGAGAAGCTAGAAGAGCAAGTCTATTTAAAGGTGTGGAGATGGGTTCATCGAGAATACAGGTAGACTTATTGTAATTTGCGGATGATACACTATTCTTCTATGAATCTTCGTATCATAATATATTGGTAGTCAAAGCAATATTAAGGTCGTTTGAGTTAGTGTCTGGGCTTAGGGTTAATTTTCATAAGAGTGAGGTTGGGTCAGTGGATATTTCACAACTAGATAAATTTCTATTTTCTAAGTGTTTAAATTGCAGGCAGATGGATTTACCATTTAAATACTTAGGAATGGTTGTTGGTGGTAATCATAGGAGAGTTGAGTTTTGGAATCCTATCATTGATAAAATTAGGTCTAGATTGGCTTCATGGAAGGGAAGATTGCTATCTATGGCAGGTCGGTTATGTCTTATTAAGTCAGTCCTGAGTTCTTTACCCTTATTCTATCAGTCATTCTTTAAGGTGCCAATAAATGTATGTAATCATATCAGAAGAATTCAGGCTAAGTTCCTTTGGGGGTGGAGTTATGAAAGAAGAAAGATTGCATGGGTGAATTGGAGAACAATATGTAACCCAATTGATGTTGGAGGAATGGGGGTGAAGGATATCAAATGTTTTAATGATGCGTTGTTATCTAAGTGGAAGTGGAGGTATGGGTTGTCAGAAAAGGGCCTTTGGATACGATTATTGGAGGAATCTGGATGTTGCTTTGATTCAAAGGAACCATTCTTCGTGGTGGAAAGATTTGTGTCGGATATGTGGTAAAGGTGCTCAAGATAACTGGTTCGATTGTAGACTTCAATGGCGGGTAAGTGATGGGCAGAGTATCAAATTTTGGGATGATAGATGGGTAGAAGGCCAAGTATTGAAAGATACTTTTCCAAGGTTGTTTTAAATTTCTCAATGCAAAGATAGCTTGGTAGGGGACCTCGTTGACTTAGGGCATATTAGGAGCGAAGGGGGCTACAGTTGGAACCTAGATTGGCGTAGGGAGAGGTTCGAATGGGAAAAGCAGTTAGAAGTCCAGCGGCTAGATATGGTCTCTAAAGTTTGTTGGATCTCAAAGGGTCAGGACAGACTGTTGTGGGAAGGTAACGGTCAAAAGGCCTACACAGTTAAATTCGAGTATAGTGTCTTGAATAGAGAGGATTTAATGCATACTCCGGAGGTATTCCGACTGTTATGGGGTCTAAAAATAGCGCCATCAACAATAATATGTGCATGGAGGTTATTACTTCATAGGTTTTCCACTAGAGTAAATCTTGATAGAAGGGGATTATAAGTAGGGAATGTGTGTTGTCCACTATGCAGCGATGGTGTTGAAACTACTCAACATCTATTCAGTACTTATAGGGTGGCATAGAGAGTCTGGGACCAGTGTGAGAGGTGGATCGGGAATGTGTCAGTTAGACATGAAGGTATCCTCTGTCATTTTCAGAGCTTCTGTCTTCTAGGGCAAAAGCAGAGTGTCAATAAAGCGTGAAAAGGGATGTGGGTGGCTATTGTGTCGGAAATATGGAATCATAAGAATAAGGTGGTCTTTAACGGTGGGGTAGTAGATAATGAAGAGATATTTAGTCTAGCACAGTTAAAAGGCTGGTTATGGCTTAAGTATAAGTGGACGAGAAATTCATTTTCATATTCGGATTGGTACTTATCTCCACTGAAGTGTCTTCCGTAGCTGGTCTAGCGTAGTTTAGATCATTCTAGTGTACCAGAGGAGTGTTGGTGGGAGAGAGAGGGCAGGGTGGATAAGTGTTTCGTTGTTTTACAAGTACACATAAATTGGAGGTGACAGTCTATACCACAAGCGGTGATTACATCTGGAATATGAGACTTAAGGGGTGCAGCTTTGCCCCTTGTCACGTTTTTGTGTTGTTATCTATTAGTTTATCTTCTTTTGTAGTATATTTTGAGTTGTTTTAGTGTAAGTGGGTGTGGCATTTGCATTTGCATCCCCTAGTGGAGCTAGGTTTCTTGTATTTTGTTGGTTTTTCACTTGTACTTAAGTCTGTGTTATAGTTTGATCTGTGTTTTTTACCTGATTTGAGTATGATTGTATATGGGTTGAAGTACCCCTGAAGTACTCCTTTTTATTCATTTATTTTTGGCTGTTAAAAAAAATAAAAAATAATAATTAATAACTTTAAATATATCACACATAAAATTGTATTCAAAATGCACTATAGGCTAATAAAAAAATAAAAACCTAGATACAAAATTATGAATATTGGTTCTTTGTAATTTCAGTAATTAAATTAAGGTATTATCCAGTAATACATAATTAAACAAAATTATTAGAATGAAACTCCAGTTTAATTAGACAACCACACAAATAAATTGAATGATTGAAGCATTACACATAATTTTCAAATCCTTCAAGATTCAAGAACATAAATCAGTAGTGTCTAACTCTCCCTGAGTACTGTCTGTCAATAGAAGTTGCAAAATCCTTACTATTGCACATAGGTTACTACTTGTATTTTGGATGGTAATTAACATTGTTTAAATACGAGATAAGTTGGTTGACATGGTTAATTGATTATTTAAACTTGTACTCGACGAGTCTTTACTATGTTCGATACATTTCAAGAATCCTGCCACCAAATGTACGTTTCACATTTCTCAGAGAAAACAATATAGCGTACCTGCATATATTATTACTTCGAGCTGAAAAATACGCGACTAGAATACAATACAAGGTGTTCCAAGTTTTCGAAATACAGTCATGCGAAACTACGGCAAAGAAGTAGGTGGATAATGATACATTCTAAAATCTCCAAGCAGTGAAGCTTATCTAGGATCCATTTCGCTAATGGAAACCTCATTGATAGACACTGGTAATGATTTTGTAATAGACTGATCAAATTGCTGCACTTTTGGCACGGTTGCATCTGTTCCACTGTGGATGAAAAATGCAGGCCGCTTAGGTGTTGGTAGAGTAACAGTGGTACTATCTAGCATAAGAACTATTGTTGCCATTGTAGGTCTGTCTTCGGGATCTTCTTGGACACAGAGCAGACCAATATGGATGCTTCTGATGATTTCATTCTGATTGTAGGATTCTCTTAATATGGGGTCCATCAGTTCCAAAGGGGTTCCATCTTTCCAAAGTAGCCACGCCTGCAAAAAAGTTACATCAAGTAATACGCCATTCGGATGAATTAGCTCAAGGAAGCTAAATATCTGCTCTACTTACATAGCTCAGTAGATCCTCAGCACCATCTGTTTGATAGAAAGAGCTATTCTTCTTGCCGCTTATGATCTCCATAAGGAGGACTCCAAAACTGTACACGTCAGACTTAACAGAGAACTCTCCATGCATTGCATATTCTGGAGCCATATAACCACTGCATAGAACATGGATCGTTAGCACAGTAAAGAAAAGACAGAAATCTGGTCCAGTAATGCAAATTAGATTTGAAATTTGTATGTTTGTTTGAAACTACCAAGATATTTGAAATGATTTTGATCAATATGTTAGAATTAGGTGCTTCCACAAATACAGATGCCCCAAGGAAGATAGAAATCTGTACTTACTAAGTCCCTACAATTCTGTCGGTGTTTCCTTGAGTTTGATCAACTCCAAATATTCTTGCCATGCCAAAATCTGAGATTTTTGGATTCATATCTCTATCTAACAGTATATTACTTGCTTTAAGATCTCGATGTATAATTCTAAGCCTAGAATCTTCATGAAGATATTGCATGCCTCGAGCAGTCCCTTCAATAATCTTGTACCGTATCCTCCAATCCAACTCCCTTTGCTTTTCAGGGTCTACAAATTGGACAAAATATTCAAGTCGCAGGAAGAGGGTCAAATAAAAGTGAAGTAATCTAGAAGCAACATTGCAACACTTTGAATGATTGAAGCATATAATATATTAAGTTTTTATGCACAGTTTCCTTTATTGTGGTCGCCTATTACGGAAGATGCTTATTAGATAAGCTGGTTGAGAAGTATAAAGTATAACACAGTTCAGAAGGGTTGTCTGATCCTACCAAAGAGAGTGTAGTCGAGACTTTTGTTGGGAACATATTCATAAACAAGTATCTTCTCTTCTCCTTGCAAGCAAAACCCGAGAAGCCTCACTAAATTTCTATGTTGGAGCTTGGCAACCACCACCACTTCATTCTTAAATTCTTCTCCACCTTGCCCAGAGCTTTTGGAGAGTCTCTTGACAGCTATTTCTTGTCCACTCGGAAGAGTGCCCTGAATTTTTTCCAAATATAACCGAATGACACATCCGAGAATCGATCTCATCCGCTTCTTTCACAGAAACAAAAAAAGTACGTTAGTTTCTTACCTTGAAAACCTCACCAAATCCACCCTCCCCCAGCTTGTTGTCCGCAGAGAAATTGTTTGTGGCGGCTCCAATCGTGCTGAAACTGAATTGCAAGGATTCCACAGTGGTGATGTCATCTACATCTAGAAACCCAAAACGAACGGGTAAGATAAAATCATTCATTAAAAAAAAGGTAAAAATGAGTATCTTTTTGGTGGATCCTTACTTTTTCCTTCCTTTACAGAACCCTGCTTCTTCCTGGCTCTTCTACTCAAGAAACAAATTCCCACTATAAATAGAAGAACAGCGACAGTAATTGGAACCACAATCGCAACAATGGTCCCAGTTGAGATCCCACTACCTCCTGCATCCATCCCAATTACACATAATTCAATACAAACTTAATACAGTTACTTTTAAATTTTGATTAGAGAAGAACAGAGTTTGTGGCAATTGAAGTGTGAAGATTATACCTTGGGAATTAGCGGAAGTTGGAGGAGGAAATAGGGGCGGAGAGGGTGAAGGCGCGGGTGTGACGGGGCGGTAGAAAGGGTAGAGTTCGTACCTAACATTGCAGCTAGGATAGAGAACTCTTCCTCCCTGCTTTCCCTGACAGCACCAAGGAAGGTCTCCAATCACACCACTGAGACACCTTCTGCAGTCTTGCGGGAACAGATCGGGTGTGCACTGAGCCAAACAATACAGCGACTGAAACCCAGAAATATTGGCCTGCCTCGTCGCGTACTTCTTCAGCCCCACGGAAGAATTTGCAGCCTCATCCGCGGTTGCGTTAATGGTTTTGAAAAGCAGGTCCATGAAGCTTTCTTGGTTGGATATGTTGGCAGTGTTCAGGAGTCCGAGACGTGGCCGAGTGTCCACCGTGGAGAAGAAAGAGCGGTTGGAGTAGCGAACCGTGCACTCGTCGTACCATATCACGGCCTGTTTGGCCAGAGAGCACTCTGAGCGGAGACGTCGCGTTGCGTTCAGCACGCACTGTTGACAAAGCGTGGAGGGCACGTCTCCCCTGCACATGAACAGTCCGTACACCATGTCGGAGGAGGATGTTCCAACGGTGTCGTTGGAGAATTCTGTGGAGGCGTTGGAAGATAGGGAAGTGAGGAGGGTGCCGAGGTTTAGTTGGTAGGCACTGTTGGCGGTGGTGTTGCCGCCTGAACAGTTATGGTACAGATAGACGGGGTCGGAGCTCAGCTCCTGTGCTCTGCAAGTGTTCAAGTTGAGGAAGCTGAGAATGAACAGCAGCAGCAGAAGCTTGAGCGAAGCCATGGATACGTGCGTAACCATCTCTCTCTTACCTCTCACCACTCACATGCGCACTCCTTTTGCAGTTTCTGTTGCTTCTCTTATTTAGGAATCACTGGAGTCTCCTTGACTTTTTCGCAGATACTTGAACACATCCTTAACTTATATATATATATATATATATATATATACTTGTTACTGTTAAATAGTTAGAAAGTGTCTATAATAATTTTATCTTACTCCAATGAATAGTTACTTTTGTTGAAAAGACATTACCGTACGTAAAATTAAAGATGAAAATTGTGTATTTTCATAGGTTACGTTTTTGTTCTCCTATGAACTAACTATAACTTTCTTTCAAAAGCTTTATTGTCCCTTTTTGGTCATCTTCTTTCTTGTCCTATTTATCACTTACATAATTTTGCACATATTTTCTCACTTGTTTTGTACCATGTTTCTTAAAAAAATAATACAGCGTGTGAAAATAAGTATTATAATGTAAAAGTGAAATTCATACAATCCATAAATTAGAATATGGGTGTTAATGATAGATGAAGCAGGTGGGAAGTCAATAAAGCAAGTCAAGCAATATATTATTTGTCTGAGAGTGATTATGGGATATTAGGAGGAAGAAAAGTCCAGCACGTTTGATGGAAAAGGATGAGATGTGGGTGTGGAAAATAAATGAGCGGTGACCCAAAGTCTCCGCGAGGATGGGTTGGTGGGGACTGCGATGAAAGGAACACTTGTTGTTCATACGGGTACACAAGTCAAGAGGTAGATAAGAGCACCAGAACATGAAACATGACAAGTAGACCAAGTCTTCCCAATCATATTGACCGTGTTGAAGGGTACAGAAGTGGGAAATCAGCGAGGTAAAATATCAGAAAATATAATCTCTTTATCTGAAGGATTGGTTTTTGTAGATGGATCGAGATGAAGCACCCTACTCAAAGAAAAAGCGGGTTGTTTTGGTTGGGGAAGATCTATTGATTCAGTTCCCAGGAGAAGCATCACAGTTGACATGGTGGGCCTGTGTTCCGGATTTTCCTGCACGCACAGAAGTCCAATGTGCATGCATCTTACAACTTCAGATGCAGGGCATGATTCCAACACCACTGAATCCACAAAGTCCAATGCTTTTCCTTCATTCCACACTCGCCATGCCTGCCAAAAGTCACAGTTAAACAAAACAGAATCACATATATTTGTTCCAACCATTAATATAAGTTACCACGGAAGTGTTTCACTTACATATGCCAGCAGTGTCGGGGCAAGTTCGGTTTGGTAAAAACCACTATTTCTTTTTCCGCTGATGATTTCAAGCAAGATAACGCCAAAGCTGAACACATCGGATTTCACACTGAACAGTCCTTACATTGCATACTCTGGAGCCATATATCCACTATTTTGTACATCAACATCGCGTTCATAGTTCAGTTCATGAAAAAATAAATTTTTAAAGAAGGCCAAAATTTGAGAAATAGCAAAATATGAATGAAATTGTATTACTATGTTCCCACAACTCTTTTGGTGTTTGCAGCATTCTGATTCTCAGAAAATATTCTGGCCATACCAAAATCGGATATTTTGGCCAATAGTTCATGGTCTAACAAGACATTGTTGGGCTTTAAGTCTCTGTGAATGATTTTAAGGCGAGACTCCTCGTGGAGATAAAGTAGTCCTCTCGCTATGCCATTGATAATACCATTGTATGTCTTCCAATCAAGTTTTGAACGTTTTTCTGGATCTTCATAGTAAAGAACATGAGTCAGTCAAATGTTTTCTGCTGCAACACAAAACCAACCATCGACCCATGTAGAAAGTTTATGAATTTAAAGGTGAGCAAAAGAACAAACCAAAGATAAGTTGATCAAGGCTTTTGTTTGACATGAATTCATATATGAGTAACTTTTCTTCTCCCTCCAGGGCACAACCTAACAGCCTCACCAAATTCTTGTGTTGAAGCTTGGCAATCAACACAACTTCATTTTTAAATTCCTCTATGCCTTGCAAAGATTTCCTCGACAATCTTTTAACTGCTATTTCATTACCATCTGGCAGAACACCCTGCAATGTTGATTCCAAAATCAAACACAATGAGAGGACTATCAACCATGCATGCCCCACAAATAGAGTTTTTAGTGGTTTACATATGTCACCTTGTACACTGCACCAAACCCTCCTTGTCCCAGCTTATTTCTATCTGAAAAGTCATCAGTAGCAACCCTAATGGAAGCTAAAGTCATGAACAACAGTTCTTCGGAACTAATCAAGTCACCTTCTTGTGTGACTGCTACGTGCTTAGGGGTAGTCAACTCTTGCAATAGCGTTCTTTCACTAATTTCTTCATCTGTCGAAGTCACAATTCACAAATAAAAACGAAGCAATGAGTGTTGAAGCTGATATAGTTAACAAATTACACTGTAGAAGTTACCTTTGTCTCTAGTTTTCTTTCCTCGTAAGCATGCAATGCCCAACCCAATAACAAGTGCTAATACAAAAATCGACCCACATATAATCAACACAAACATCCAGGACTTCCACTTCCCTCCTTGTAAATTGAAATAAAAATCCTTGTCAATAACACAAGATGCATCTTATCATAATAGATAATAACTATTTGATATCACATTTTTTTACAGTACTATTTGATTTAGCATATGACAGTATATGCTATTGATCACATATCTAAATCTGTTTGAATTAGAAGAAATCATGTTTCCTAAGAACTCCAAAAGTAAGCAATTCCTTTGCAACTCGCATACATTTGAAGATACCGTCACTTCAACGTGATGCTTTGCTCATTTGTGAAGAAGATTTTAACAATAAACGTCACATCACCGGTGATAATAACCATTTTTAATTTTTTTATAATTTATAAGAATCAAAGCTAAAAAACAATCTAACTATGGTGTTTTAAAATTATCCTCAAGCAGACATGAATAAACAAATAGATATACTAAAAAAAATAGGAATAGAAGAAATATATTAAGATGGAACATGAATAAGAATTAATCACCGGACTCTATCCAAAAGAAATAATCAGGAAGATTTTGAAAATGAATACAGAAGTAAGCAAATCAATGAAACTGAACACTAGAATTGAACAATTTGCTGTGCAGTGAGCACACGTACTTTTTGTCAGATTCAAAAACCATATATACCTGTGGAAGTTGGGTAAACCAACACAGATGCAGAAGAAGCATTGAAGAACTGAGACAATTGGAACCTCATATTGCAAGTACGACTAAGAATAATCCCACCTTCTCTGTAGGAGCAGCATGTAGTGATTTCTGTGAAGGCGGAACTCAAACAACTACTACAACCTGTGGGGGACATGTCCCTTGTACATTGGACCAACCCATAAATTGTGTTCTTCCCAGGATAGTCAATTTCACCAGCCGCAAACATGTTCTTGACAGGATTGAAAGCAGCCTCGGCAGAGAGATTGTTCATCAGAAAACTCAAGTATTCCCTAAATCGAACAGGATCAGAGACATTCTTCTCCTCATCATTCTGCTTGGGATACTTTCCAGTATAAGCCACCACATCAAAGCTCTGAAAGGAGTAGCGCACCTGGCAAAGGTTGTACCATATCATTGCATTTTCACTCCTGCACCTATTCATTATATCTTGGCTTGCTTTCTCAACGCATTCTTTGCAAACTGTGGAGTTGGTGATGTCCCCTCTGCACAGTGATTGTCCATACACTTTGTTTGGCTCTTCTCCTATAAACGTGTTATAGAAACCAGCCTTTGAGGCGTTGGTGGAGGAAAGCAACCCCAGAACAAGTTTGAGGTTGTCATGAAATGAACTATTGAGGTTGTAGAGTGGGAATTCACTCGAACTAGGACAGTAAATATCAATAGGGTCTTCTCCAGAAACGTGATTCAGAGACAAGATAAATATAAATACTATGAACAAAAGCACAGGTGAAGGTCTATGTCTGACCATGATCATGGATCACCAACACACAAACATGTTAACAGCAGGTTGGTTAAGATGGAAGTGGATTCACCTCTCACAAAAGGGTTAGAATTTTGGTTGTCGAAATGGGAAATGAGTGGAAGTTATGATCAGCAATTGAGGCGTTTGATAATAATATAATAATGAAGGTTTTATGAATTTGGAGCATAAAATGGCTGGAACAACCAGGTGCCTGGTCCAGTACAAAGCTGGTAAACGGTATTAATTGTTATTTTTCCATTCTCGTGATGCCATGCTTATTCTTAATTACTTGTGCTAGTCTTTCTGTATATTTTTCTCTTCTCTCATTAATTAATTTAATAAAATGGTCAATAATTTATATCTTATGCTTAGATTTCAGTCACACTCAAGGGACGGCATAATCCATCGTTAAGAACATTTATTTCTTAACCTTCACCTGGAAGTCCATTTAATTATATATAAAAATTGAAATTGCTATTTATTTTAATGCCAATATGAATCTGCTAGTTAGCACCACCACTTAAATTAATTGAGCCTACTTAAAAACAATTATTGTTTTCTTTTATATATTTGTACTTATTTATTCATAGTTGAGTTTAAACATATGTTACTGTTACTATCTTAGCAATCATGTCTTTGAAAGGAGCTCTCACGGATTTAGAAGTTCAAATTCAATCTCTCTAATTCAGTTGTCGCTACATATGTTTGATCTTATATAGAATAATAATGATATTTGTTATAACTCGAATATATATATATATATATATATATATATATATATATATATATATTATAAAATCAAATTAAATTAAGTGTATCCATATAACTTTATGTTTAGAAGTTCAAATTCAATCTCTCTATTCAGTTGTCGCTAGATATGGTTGATCTTATATAGAATAATAATGATATTTGTTATAACTCGAATATATATATATATATATTATAAAATCAAATTAAATTAAGTGTATCCATATAACTTTATGTTTATGTATATATGTGGTTATAATTAATTTAATAATAAATAATCAATCATATATTTATTTAATTTAAATATTTTTTAAAATATTTTAGCTTAAATTCAAAAATTTATAAATATAAAATCAATTTCACAGGCAATATTTACTCAATTTTCTTATTTACTTTTATATTTATATATTATATAATCTTTCTAACTGTTATTTAATTCAACATTAAAAATATTTGTAATCTTTTTAAAAACACCACATTTTTCATCCTGATAAAATAATCTTCCTTCTTGTAAAAACAAGTATTATATTCTTTAAGTAAAACCTTTTACTTTTGAATCCTTAATTTAATGGATAGCAAAAGTCAATTTTTTTTTAATAATCAGAGATGAAGAAATTTACTTAACTTGTGGTTAGTCCTGCCATTTTTTTCTAGCTACCCATTGTGGAACTTTTGTTTGGAAATCTCCAGTCTGACCAATTCTCCTATCAATTAACACGATATTAATAAGTTTGGAAAATGACACCATATTAACTCACTCCCTCTCTCAACTTGTCATTTGTTAATTATTAATTATACTATGATAAACTAAGTTCCTAACAATTTTTATGGCATGCTATCCTGTAACTTGACAAAGAAGTAATAATTTGAATTGTGGTGATGAGCACAAAATAAATAAAAAATGATTATTTTTTATGACTACAACAATAGTAACACCTTTTTTTTTAAGAAACCATAATAACACTTAGTGGTTTTCATTTCTTTCTATCTCTCTTTTTATTATATCTGATCATCAATATACTTTCAATTAAATGTTTCTGTTATATCTATTTTTCGGTATTTTTATCCCTGAACTTCTACAATGGGAGTTAATTTTTTCCACAAAACTATACATAATTAGGTACGTAGAAAAGTTCTGTCTCTTGTGCATAATTAGGTTAACTATATTCACAGTATTTGTATAAAAATAGGAATTAACATTTTACATGTAAAAAACTCCTAAAAGTAAGGAACTTAAAAGTTGGTGATCATGATCCATAGTCTATTAGTACAGTAAACACAACAAGGAGGTTTTACTGAGGCAATATATCTGACACGGTTAAGAAATTGAGTGAACAATCCTGGGAATCTGGGTCATTAGAATTGAATCTCCCTACAGAGAAAGGTGGTTTTTCTGGATGGCCAAGCATAGCTGATTCATTCTTCAGCATCATCACAACAGAAGACATGGTTGGCCTATCATATGCATCTTCTTGAACACATAACAGTCCAATCTGCATGTATCTCAAAAACTCATCTCCAGGGCATGAATCACACAACAAGGGATCACTTAGTTCTATCCCCTTTCCCTCATTCCATAGACTCCACGCCTGCAATGCAAACACAACAAGTAATTCAATGAATAATGGTCACATATTTAGTAAGTTTACAATCTGACACAGTCACATACATATGATAGAAGGCTAGGAGTGTTTTTAGAGTGATAGAAACCAGCGTTACGTTTCCCTGTAATGATCTCAAGCAATAGTACTCCAAACCCAAACACATCAGATTTTATGGAATATAATCCCTCCATTGCATACTCTGGAGCCATATACCCACTGCAATTTCCAAATTCAAGTACTGTTAAGCAAGTGATTATACATAAAAGGAGAAACTTTGATGCTCAAAAAAAGTTTCTTACTATGTGCCAACTATTGTAGCAGTGCTAGCTTCACCTTCATTTCCGGAAAATATCCTTGCCATTCCAAAGTCTGAGATCTTTGCGTTCATGTCACAGTCCAACAATACATTACTTGCTTTTAGGTCTCTATGAATCACTTTCAGTCGAGAATCTTCATGAAGATAAAGTATCCCCCTTGCTATTCCGTTTATGATATTCAGGCGTTTGCTCCAATCTAGTCTTGCTCGTTGCTTTGGATCTATCCATATTAATTCCAACCATCCAATAAAAATGTAAATATACAGTAAAATCAAGGCTACAGTTAACCTATTTTCTATTTGTTGAATTTAGTCTACTGTAATTGGTTGCTTCGTCCTTGGAAGGAGTGAAAAAATGTACTTACCAAAGAGTACGACATCAAGACTACCATTGGGTAAAAATTCATACACAAGAAGCTTCTCCTCTCCATCTACACAAAATCCAAGAAGCTTTACAAGATTTTTGTGCTGAAGTTTCATTATCAGAAGAACCTCGTTTATGAATTCCTCTGAGCCTTGTTCGGAGCAAGCTGACAACCTCTTGATTGCTACTTCTTGGCCATCACAAAGTTTCCCCTAACAAAATAAAAAAACATCTGTCTGAACTTTTCTATGATAAATTTAATAATATTCAAGCAGGAAGGAAGGAATGAACATTGCATAACCCTGAATTCTATTTACCTTGTAAACAGGGCCAAAGCCCCCTTGTCCAAGCATATTCAAATCAGAAAAATTATCGGTAGCCACTCGAAGAGATCCAAGACTGATGTTATGATTGTCTATTCCATTGTTACCTAAAGACAAGAACCAAATGAGTTAGGAGAAGAAAACAATTCACAAGCTTAACATAATTTCGTATTACAACTTACCATGCCGATGTCTTTTATTCCTGACAAGGTACAGTCCAAAAATGAAAAATACCATGACCAAGCCTACCAAAACTGTAATTCCTGCAATCATCCATGTTTTGCTTGATTTATCTGCATAAAGAATCAATCCAATGCTGATTTGAATTGTTGCAGTTCATAATATGCGTGAGACCACCTGTTAAAACTAGAGAGTGACTTGAATTGCTTACTTTTGCTTTCTTTATTGCCAGTTGAAGAATTTGTTGGTCCTGTTGCACCATTATAGAAGGCATAAAATTCATACCTTAAATAACAGCTACGGCTCAGAACTCTTCCCCCGATGGAGGCATAGCAACAAGTTGGTATATCTCCGATGGCACTTTGTAGACACCTACTACAATCATTTGCAGTTAAATCTCTGGTGCACTGGACTAAGGCAAATATTCTTTCATCTCCAAAGGGAACATCTCCAGTAGCATACATGTTAGCCGAAACATGAAAAGATGCTACCTTAGTAAGATTCCTCAGTGTTTCATTCACAGCAGACTCAAACTTCACTGACTCTGAAATGTTCTGTACATTGTCTAAACCAATGTTCCCCGTGACATTTAACGTACCCAGGAAATTGTTGTCGGAATAACGCAACTGACAGAACTCTTCCCACACAATAGCTTCTTTTGTTTGAGGACACAGTTTGACAATTTCCTCTGTTACTGTGGTGATGCACTTCTGGCAAGATTCATTTAAAATATAGTCGAGGCACATGTAGAGGCCATAAACTGTGTCAGGGGCAACCCCATAAGAAGTATTATAGAATTTGGACTCTGAAGCATTGGAGGATAAAGATGAAAGCAGGTGGTTCAAATTGTTTTCAAAGGAACTGCCGTTTACATAGCTGCCGCTTGAAGAACAAATTTTATAAGGAGGATCGCCTAATACAACATCCGAAGATAAAGCAAAAATGCAAAGAAGCAGCAATTGAATGGATTTGGAATGCATTGGAGAATGGATGAATTTTTCCCTTCTGATTGATAATTTAGAATTTTGCAGTCCTATTTGAATACTTTTTGTTGCAGTATTACCTGTGCAGTAAAAGAGGTTACAATACAATTTCTGAGAAGCTCCTAAGAAGGTGATTTATTCAAACTCATCGAAGCAAAATAACTAACGGCAATGGCACAAGGTTGGACTTCAACCAAATTATAATTTACAATATCAGGAAAACACTTCTGCTTGGACGTTGCATTGCAGTATTTATGTTTGAATATTGTTCTACGTCATCGTGGAAATTAAGATATTCTGAGTTTGAAACCTTAAGCAATATCCACATTTCAGAGTTGACGAAATGAAAACTAAAGAACTTTTTTTTATTGACCCTAAATATAAGGTTCAATCAATTTGTCAGATAATGACGCTAATACAAAATTGAATAATCCTCATTTCCTTTGTTCCTTCCCTGTCAGTGTATTATATAGATAAATAACAAGAAAAACATCATCATTCCTTATACAGCTTCCGGTATATATTTTGCATTATTATAGTTTTAACCGTGTTAGTTGTAACCTTTTTTTTTGTCTTATTTTTAAAGAGAAGGCCAATCATACATTTTTTTAAAAAAAAAATAAGTAATTTAGTTTCATAAAAAAAAATAAAGAGAATTTCTCACACTTTATACAAAGCTTACCAACTTATCTCTCTCTTTCAATTCTAACTGATGCTAAAATAATATATTTTTTAAAAAAAAAAACTCATCCTAAAATAGTTTGTATTTTATTTTTATTTTTTTTTCTTAAATCTTAACTCATTAACCAACATGTTTTTGGTATGAATGAAATTAGACATATACTTTTCGAGTTTTAGATTCAAATATTATAGAGGAAAAAAAAAGATTTCAAAACTGTGGTCGATCAATTTCTTTAACAAAAGTTAGCCACCACTAAAGTAAAATAAATGTTTTGAATTGATATGATAATCACAAACAAAATTCAACTCATTCTAAAACTAATTTTTTTAGTGTTCATTACATAAAACAATTACTAAAACGAGTAAATAGTATAATTAAATATCTTTTATATTTAGAATATTTATATTTGTATTGCTTAAATCTACTTTAAGTTTTAGACTTTTTCAACTTTTCAATTCTCGACAATGAAATATTCATTAACTTTTAATTGTTATTTTGAGTTATTCATTAAATAGCTGTCATTGAATTTTGATATTATTATTGGGTTCAATTCCTATTGTCTTCATTATAAAAAAAATTATTTTTTTACATGCACCATATGATAAAAATATTTGGATTGAAGGGTATTGAAAAAAATTTAAGGATAAAAAATTATGATTAAACCTAAATTTTAATATAAGATAATACATTAGAGAAGACAATAAAGAGAACAGCAAAAGCCCGTGGGCTAAACCCTAAGAGTGGCCCACTGAATCCCAAATTGGATCACCCGTATATTTGAACCCCCAAATTGGTCGGAGCTCCGATCCACCTTGTAATGAACCTTGTCCTTGTCGTTGTCAACTGATTCGTACGATGACTGTGACTGGAAGGAGATTACTTGCCTTTTCTTGTTACACTTCAACCCCTTTTTCCCAATCTCAATCAAAATCTAAACTTCCACTTTATTTTCCCTTCTCCTCGTCATTTCTCCGGTTTTTCTGCTCCTCCAGGTGAATGATCATTCCGTATATTTCTTAATATATTTTCTGTTTCATCTTTTCGATAACTGATTCTATTTTACACTTGTCTTGTGTTTCAAGATCAGAGGATGGTTCTTTTGGTGATAAATTTCATAAGTGGCATAATGGTGGTGGCACTTTCCACGAGTCAGCTTGCATTGACTCCACAGCACTTGTGGAGGTTGGCGCTGTAGTTCATTCAGAATCTGTTGTTGGTCCAAATGTCCGTATAGGTTCTGGAACTATTGTTGGGCCTTCTGTTACCATTGCTCATTCATCAAACATAGGGTACGCGTTTCTTTCTCCGTGACACAAACCTATGCAACTTTGTCCCATCAGTATCATTGTTTGATAATCATGTCATTTTCGCTTTTAACTCTTTATTAGCTCGGTTTCTTATCTTAAGTATTGCTTTTAGCCTTTAATTTGTAATAGACTTGGATGCTTGTTTAGCTACTACTTGGTAGGTTTGCACTCTACACTGGAAGCTTATGTTTGTATGGTGTTATAGAAGGTAGAAGCTGTGTGTGAAAACTACCGATATGATGCTACTGTAGGTTTGAGGTATAAAGTATAAACTGCTTTTATTATTTTCTGACCTGGAACATCATGATTTGAATTAATTGCTAAAAGTTATATATTTATAACTTAAATTGGAAGGATGTTCTCTTCCTTTATAGAGGTTCATGTGCGTGCTTACTTCTTACCACTGGTTTATATGGATTTTTAAAGCACACTTATGTTAGTCATACGTGATGCAAAATAATTTGTAATACTGATGTGGTTTTGGTATTTCTATGCTTTTCCAGGTATAATGTCGCACTTAGTAATTGCTGTATAGGTGATTCATGTGTAGTCCACAATGGCGTCAGCATTGGTCAAGATGGTAAAGATGAATTCTTAGCCTTCTTGTCTGTATACTTGAAGAAAGAATAACAGTCCTAGTATGAACCTCACCGCATTGAGTGAAACAATTATAATATATGTAGTTCGGAGATATTTTACCTTTTTCCCCGGATGATGCTTAGTTTTGAATAGCTGATACATGCATATTTTTAAGTAAACTAATTTAATGTGAGACATGTCTTTCGTAAGATCTGTTTATATGTGATGATATTGATATATTTTACATGTAGGATTTGGATTTTATGTGGATGGTGACGGTAATATGATAAAAAAGCCTCAGGTTGGTTGTATGTCAATCTTATTGTAAATTGATTTTAAATTCTGTGTGTTGACAAGTGCTTTCTAAAACTATATTCTTCCATATTTAGCATTCACCTTGCTAAGTTTGACCTAGACGTAATAATTAATCTGATTTTTTGTTGCTAAATCTTTCAGACATTGAATGTAATAATAGGGAACAATGTGGAAATTGGTTCAAATACATGCATTGACAGAGGGAGGTTAGTGATTTAACGATTTTATTTTTTGTTTAATCATGTGTTAAATGTGGTTTGGTTTGTTTTCACTTGCTTTATTTCTAATTTTACCCACTCTTTGTTTATGCAGCTGGCGAGATACAGTTATTGGAGACAATTCAAAGATAGATAATTTAGTTCAGGTTAGCATTTAGGTTTTTCATAATTATTAATTGAACGAACTAGAATTTCTCTTTTATTTTGATTGGTTCTGCAGATTGGCCATAATGTAGTAATTGGGAAGAATTGTTTGCTTTGTGGACAAGTTGGAATTGCAGGTTCAGCAACGTATGTTATCTTCTTTCATTTTTTGTCTTGAACTTTGGTTTTGTGGTTGTGATTAAATTCATTTTGTATTGGAATTAAATTTCTAGAAGGGTCTCTTGAATTTTTCTGAGTTGCAAATCTGGTACTCTGGTGTGTTCAGCATAGGAGATTATGTGACTATGGGAGGAAGGGTAGCAGTGCGAGATCATGTATCCATCATATCAAAGGTATGTATTTGTAATCAGTGATAAATAGTCCATAAAATTAATCGTAGATAAAACTATTTTTCATTCCACTCATTTTTTTTCAACCAAATAATGTTTTGTTCTACTTATTTGGTATCTATATCTCTTTCTTTTTTTCATTCGTTCTATTTTCTCTTCCATACCAAAGGGATGATAAATATCTATTAATCAACTATTTGACTGCAATAAATATAAATTCAGTTGCTTTTTACTTTTGGGAAATTGGGAGCTCAGGGTTTAGTAGAAATATCTGATCACACAGGTTCGGCTTGCTGCAGCAAGTTGTGTCACCAAGGACATCAAAGAGCCTGGGGACTACGGTGGCTTTCCAGCTGTAATGATTCAATACGTATTACTGAATTTTACAATATGGTATGCACATTTCCTGTTCAGTATATATACAAATTACCTCTTTTGCTGCCTTGCAGGTTTCAATTCACCAATGGCGTAGGCAAGTTGCCAGTAGATGTCGGACTTGGGTGAGGAGTCCTTAAAGTCAGTAAATGATATTTTGATAGGCAGTTAGTGGAGTTTGAAAACTGTTCTCAGGAAGAACTTTTGGTGCTGTATTTCTGATAGATTATTGTTCACTCGGAGAACTGTAAGATTACTTAAAATAAATGTAGTTTCATTTAACACACAATTGCATGAATACATATTACAAGAGATTTAAAAATGTACAAGTGCCTAATTCTTTGTTTTCTATCCAGTATACTACTGATAATATGATCTAGAGAAAACCTTACTTCTACTGAACCACATCAATCTCAAACCCATCAGATACTAAACCTGTTCTTGTTTCTGCTTACACCCGCGGTGGAAGCAAGAATCTTGTAGGTGTTGTAGAATCAATGCCGAATTTTGGACCTTCCTAGTTTTTTGGAATTGTGGTGAAGTGGGTACTTTTTCTTCTTACGTGAGAGCTTCCCGTTGGATTCTATTGGTAAAATGCCATGGAGGTGTAACCCCTGGAATTTGCTCTTTATTCCCCATGTCTTGTATCGATATTTTGTCATCAAAGCCACTTTTAACTCTGCGGTTGCATTTGAGATGGCATTCAAGAGAGGCTTGAATGGTCGAGGTTTGGCATTAACAGTGCTAGATTCAACCCGGGTGTTGCTAGTTCCTTGATGGAAAGCACCTATAGTTGTCTGCCCCACCTCATCCTCTTGCTCCCCATATGAGAAACTTAATATTGTGTCATCATAGTAAATGCTTGAGTCCTTGTTGGAGTTTTCGATTTCAAGACTGTATGAGATGGTACCATTTTCATTTGAATTGGAGGGCTGCTCCACCGTGATTAACAAAATGGAGTAGGAGGGACTCTTGGGTCGTAAGGCCAGCCATAGGCACAGAACAAGAAGGCCGAACAGCCCCATCACTTTTAAAAGCCATATGTAGAAACTCTTGTTGTCTTCACACATCTTTAGGAAAATGTCTGATTGTTAATTTTCATTACAAGTGGTGAATGCTGCAGCAGGTTATTGTCGTTAAAGGGTGTCAAAGGATTGGCATGTGCTGCCGAAGTATGAATGACGGAAGGAATATATGCATTTCTTAAGCATGACCAATAGGTCCCAGGGAGAAATTGCAAGCTTCAGGTGCTCCAACCTTCATATAGAGAATATTATGTTGTTCTGAACACCCTTTATCTAATGAATGTGTCCAAATCAAAAGAGAGGATTATAGTTCTGTGTGATGTGTTCTGTGTGGATCTTTCTCCAATTATTGTTATTGGCAGTGTATGATACACGAAGTATGATATAATACTTTCTACAATAATAATAAAACAGATCAAATAAAAGTAGTACTGATAATCAATTATGAAAATAACTTGATTAACATGCAATATGATAGTAATGATATTTAATTATATTTTATTCACTGTGGGCACATTTTTTCACATATTAATAGAGTTTTTTTCTCACTTCTACTGGCCAAACAATTCCTGTTTTACATGAAAAATATTCATCAGGTGCTCTTAAGATGTTGAACAGTGTTAGTCATTATTTTATGTGATAAATGATTTATAGTAATATTGTGCATAAAATGTAGTTTTGTTTCTTATTTAGTATTTTCACTCCTATTCCTAAGATATTTATGTGTTAACAAATGAAATGTTACGAGGAAATAAATATAAAACCATTCTTGCATCATTTGTAATTTACAATAAGAATGAATGGTAATTAGATACGAGCTAAGTTATTTTTATCCACATAATTTTTTTCTCCCGATATTTACGAGTATTTACTTGTTAAATATAAAATTTTAAAAAAGTGAGAAAAATAAATAATTTGCAACACATATTATAAAAAAATACTTCTGAAATATATGTTTGTACTAAAATAAATTAATGCTACTTGTGATAGAATTGTGAAAATAGATTTCATTTAATTAATTCTATTGAGTTCTAAAATTTTCAAGTTGGCTTAACTTAATTTTTGATAACCTAAATTTTTATTGACCCAAAACGGACCGATTTGTGATTTGGAATTCATTTATTTGTTTATTATTATTATTGTTATCTATAATTAGCAAATTATAAACATAATCTACACAAATAACATTCAATATGTATTTGTTATCTTATTTTATAGTAATAAAAACATTTTTATTAACTTATTGTGTAAAATAATAAAAAAATTAATTTCAATATATATTTTGAACGAACCATAAACAGAGGGGAGTCATAAAAACTATAAATGATTTAAATAATTTAAAATTGTAAGTATGCAGAAGTGGACCTCACTTGATTTCCATTCCACAAGTAGTTAGTCAAGACGACATAGAGGGAATATTGACGGAGCTGAATTATTATTAATATCATTATTATAATTGATTAAATATGCAAGTAAAAATAAATACATCAATGACTTATATCTTATGTCACATTCCGTAATCACAACTATTAGAAAACCAAGTTTTTTTTCACACACCACTCGATACACAGTATGAAAAAAAAACATATAATTTAAAATATAAAAACTTAAAATTACTTTTTATTTACCACGTCATCAAAATTATTGTAAAAGATATCATTTTATTTTTTATTATTAAAACGTATTATTTAAAAAAAATCTGAATATTATTAGAAATAATATTTTTAGTATAAAATGTTTAATAATAATTTTATTAATATAAAACGTTACATTTAGTAATATAATTTTTTATATTGTATATAAATTAAAATGAATATGTTGAATGAAAAATATTTAAAATTTTTTATTTAAAATATTTTTAAAGATTTCTTTTAACTTCTTTCCCTCTTAGACTATTTTTTAATTAAATTTTAATATTTAAAATTATCAATAGAAAAACCTTGTATCATAACATAAATGATCATAAATCTAAAATATAATTATATAATGTACAACATTGCTAACTATAATCTGTAAGTATTATATAATTTACATATTAAAAAATATTTTATCATATATTGACATATATAAAATAAATACATTGCAATGAGGAGAATGCTTGTAAAGTTTATACTTCCATATATTTTCCACGGGATTTAATTATCTGAAAGGGTGACAATTAAAAGCACATCCATATTATTTTCAAAAAGTTTACTCTTATATTATAAATTAGTATTTTAATATTGTATTATATTTCTTTAAAAAGATATTAAAATTTCATTTAAATATTTATAAATAAGACAAAAGAGATAGATGATGAAGAATATAAAATACATAGTAAATACTAAATCATTATATATATGTATGTATGTGAATGATGGTTGACCAAATTTGAGAATAGAACAAGTTGAATTTCATTATCTTGAATCTGTCTTTTTTGGATAAGGTCTACGGAACCTCAATACCCTCATACTCTATAATAATTATTTATCTTTTATAATTATTACATTAAAAGTAATAAATGATAAACAATAAATTGTAGTTAATTAGCGGTTATTAATTTAATATAAAATTTAGAAAAAAACAGTAAGCATTAAGTAATTCATTAAATGGCATGGCAGTTCAAAACTTCAAAAACAGAGAACCAAAAGATGCCTCAAACCAAACCCAATATCATGGCTCTCATGCTCTCTCTGTGTCTCTCATACACACATTTCTTTCTCCATCCCAACACAAGTTAAGACCTTCCTTCTAAGCACAACACACTCTGCTTATAACTCACTTTCTTATTTCTCTCTCTGCCCATTCATGTTATCTTTCAACTCCCCTGTTCATCTCACTTCCATCAGATAAAAGGATCCATTTTTTCAACTCAAGACCCAGAAGAAGAACACGCCGGTTAGTCTCTGTAAGTGGGTTTTCTTTTCTTGGTTAATCAATTATTGAGTGTTTGGTTTTTCTAACCAATGGAATGGGATAATTGAGTGCAGAGTTATGGTTCACGGGGTCTTCCTCTAATTGGTGTTTATTCAGTACTGTGTGTTATTTTATTATTATTATTAATAATAATATATACTTTTGACTCCAATCCTGTGCTCTCTCCCAATCCCTACCCAAGAACATACAACTCCTTCAATTTTGAGATGGCGGAAATCCCGAAGTTGGTAAGAATTGGTTTACTTCTTCTCTGTTCAATCTCATTCATTTGCAATTGTTCCGTTTTACTAGTTTTGCATTGTGTTTCCCAGGATTTGTCATCATCTTGTTCTGAGGCTTTGAATTCGGAAGAAAAGAACAGAGGAAGCGCGATTTTATCTTCGGATCACGTGAATGCATTTCAGTACAGTGGCGAGAAAGGCGATAGCTTTGTGATTGATATGGATGCCTTTTCTTCCGCCAACCACAAAGATCCCACCAGTGCAAATTCGAGAATTACGGTGTCTCTTTTCTCTCAAACACAACTTAATTTACACTTGTTTTTGATTGTTTTTTCAACCTTAACAGAACATTCATATTTACAAAACAGGGGTGTCCTGTTTCTTGTTCGAATTTATAACAAGTAATTTAGAGCCAGGAAGATTATTTGTGCATTTTTGGAGCACTAGCTTTTTAATAATAATTGGTGGCATTATTAGCATTTGAAGGGATAGGGAAAAAGAATAACAATAGCTATCAATGACCCATTAAACTTTTGCGGCCATTGGATGAATGTCTCTCTCAACCATTGTTTAGCTTTTAGATATAATTTTGAACCTTACTCATTCCTTATAATTAGGGTAGGCTATTTAGTTTAACCATTTCCACTCTATTGTGCCCTATGCTTTGTCTATTTGTATCACCCTTTATCAAGGAAGGGTAAAATCAAAATTTTAAAATGTTGAGTTGTGTTTTCTTTGTTTCTTCTAGCCTGTTACTGGTTTCAACTAGGCAGTTTAATTAAAGAAGAAATAAATAATTGTGACCTTTGATGAGAAGGAAGATGATGAAAAAAAAAAGTTAAAAATATTATTTATTCATTTTTATCTATCTTTCTATTTTTTATTTTCTATTAAATTAATTAAATTTAATCATTTTTAAAATACTTCTTACATACTTTTACTCTACCAAACAACTCAACATTCTTAGTCTATTTTTTCTTACTTATTTATACTTTATTTTTGTCTTTCTTTTTCTACTTTTTATAGACAACATAATGGATAAGGATCTGACTAATAAATATTTTCTGATAAAAATAATGTTGAAATTATTGAAAACTATGGCAAAGGTCTGTCAATAATATTTTTTGTTTTTTACATTCATATCTTTAATTAGAACCCTGAGATCTGAGTTAGTATATACCTTCTTAGAATCCAAAAAGGAAAAGGTATTTTATTAAAAAGAAAAATACTCACTATACATCTTCATCGAATAAATACTTTTTTTAATAGAGCATCTTCATTTTTAAGTAAACATCCTTAGCCCATTTTAAAATTCTTTTAACAAAAACAGTCTTAAAGAGAAATCTTATAAATAATAAACAAGAATTACCAAAAACACTTTCTTCACTCTCATTCTGTCCCACATCAAAGGCATGGAAAATATGGGAGTCCCACTTAAAATACTTCCGTTGAAATCTCTATCTTGGTATGCCATGTAACCAAAAGAAAAGAAAGACACTTACTTTTTCCTGAAGATCACTTCTTCTTGGATGGTTCTTTTGGCTTTAAACGATGGTTTTACTTTTATTTAGTTTATTTTAATATTTTATTGTTTGAACTCTTAAAAAAGTTGCAGAGGAGTCTTTCCAGGAAGGGATCCCTGCGTTTGGGTGACAGGAAGGTGAATAGCAGTGCTACACTTTATGAAAAGGATACCGTTCCCGCCATATGCTCACCAAAAGGTCACATTCTCATTCATCTTATTATCTTACTCCAACATAAATATAGTGAAATCCATATCTTTTATTAATCTCATAAACGTAGATTGAACGATTCCACCACTGGAAAATTTGTTTTTATTTCCATTTGGTGGAAGAGAATTTGAATACAATAATCTACACGCTTGTTTGTTTCCATTATCTGGCCCGTATGGACGTGGCCCATCAGTATAAAATATGGATTTATTATACGTAGGAGACAGGTGATATATTGAAATGTTTCCTCCATACCTTAGTTTATGTACGTAAAGGACATATAATATTTCATTACCAACCTGTACCTATGTCATGACAAGATTGATGTCCCCTCATTGTTAAATCTCACCTTGCTGAATTATCATGTCTATTATCATAATTTTCATTATAACTAGGTTTTGGATTCACGTTCAAACAACCTCAGAGTGACAGGTGGAACTGTAAATTAAGGATGTTGCAAATCACTGGTGGTTGAAGATTAGTGAGGATGGTTTTATTTTTATCTTTTTTCAGAATGCCTATTTCAAGGGACTACCCACTCCGTGAACCTGTCCCTGTAATGGGACATTTTAACGCTGTGAAATAGAGTCCTTGGTCAACCCTAGTAGAGCTGAAAGGGAAATTGGTTAGGGGGAATCAATTTGGTACAAGTACAATACAATGGCATGTTTGTTGTTTAGGGGTACCCCACATTTGGGGCCACAAGAATTGGCATTATCTGAAGTTTGAACAACTTAGGAGTTAATAAATCCTTATACTAATTATGGTTGTGAATATCATTGATCTGTGTAGGTACACTTGTTGGGGCTTGCACGCTCGAAAAGACAGCGGGGATGGCAGTAGGGTCAATGGATCATTCCATCAACCCACTCGTCTATCAGCAGATTACTGTGACAACCAACAACATCAGTGGTAACCCCACAGAAACCAAATCTAGTATAACTCGGAGAAATAGTTTCAGACGACCTTCTTCATGGACCCTTGATCCTAAAAGGGTTCTCCTTTTCTTTGCCACCTTGTATGATTCAACTCCCATATTTAGTTAACAGACTACTTTGTCGTTTGCTGTGAATTGTGCAGTTGATGAGTGCTTGAAATTGCAGGTCTAGCATGGGAACAATGTTGCTGATATACTTCATTCTCACCAGCAGTAAGCAAAGTGCAGATGAATATGGGGGTGATTGGAAGCAGTGACTGAAAGCACCTCTTATCAAGGAAACAATCGGAAAGAAAGTACATGCATTGGAGCAAAGTTAGGAGTTAAAAAAAGAGAAAAGTGCAGGAGTAGCAAAAGCTAACTTAATTTCAGAATGAGTTAAAATGTGGTTTTGGGCGTGATCTCTTTGGCAACTACAAGAGATAAATAGAAAGACATAATTTACTGGAGAGAGTGAAGGAATCTTGCAGTTTTTTAATGTAAATGGAATACAATGGATGAGATTGAGGACATGGCTCTTTAGTTTGTGTGTTGCGTGATCGCAGGGCTTAGTGGAGGATCATAGAGTCACCTTTTACTATTTCTGCTTCTTCATCCTCTCTATCTTTCTGTTCCAGTTTGCTCTTATTGATATCTATATGCGTGTGTGAGATTTTTCATGTGAGGAGAGGGGTCAAGGGAAAGAGAGCCAATAGCCGGAGAATATAAAATATAAAAAAATTTGGAATGAGTCAACTAAAAAAAATAAAAGTATTTTTTTTTCATGTCAAATCATCTTTCATATTATCACTTTTTTCTACCAATAGAAACTGAGTCTAATAAAATACTAATTTCTCATAGCAAGATGAGAGAACTCTAAACCTTCACTAAAATATACATCTATATTTAGTGCCGATTGTATCTCAAAAAATTTCTTTGAAGAGTATTTACGGAAAGAAAAATATTCTTCTCTCTTTTTTCTTTTTCTTTCGTGGGAATAGTTTTAGGTGAACACAAAATACTGTTTTCTTAAAACTATGAAAGAAAGGAGACAAGACTCCAGTAATCAGTATTTATTTTGCTTGGATGAGATAATAGAATAAAATGGTTTTATCAGCGTTGATTGACTTAAGTAATTATTAGAAACAAGAAGGTTTTCTCCTAGTATTTATTACACTGGCCTAAGAAATATTTTGTTTCACAACAAAATAACTATTTTGTAGTTGCTTAAATCAATACCAGACATAAATGTTAACAGAATCCACAATAAAAAGATACATGTCAGGAATTATTTTTTTTTTAAATGAGGATATAATTTTGAATTTTGATTATTAGTTTTTCTTTTTGTCCTTTCATTTTTTTCTTAATTAAAACTAAATTTAAAAGAAATCCTTGTTATTCTTTTTGTCATTCATTATACAAGGCTAATTATTGTAATTCGGAAGTAGGAGATGAGCACAAAGAGGCATTTGTTAGTTGGGGTGCGTTTTATCTGCCAACAAAGAATAATGAGCAGTCGCAGAGATTCAAATTGTCTGGTGTAGATTGATACAACTAAAATACCTATACCTATGGTGCTTTCAACGATGTAGTTGGACATAAGTGGAGCTTGCATTCATGCTTGTGCTCTTCTTTCATTGATCCATATTTATATGGTACATCCTACCATTAATCAAACCACATTTACTTTTATAATTGGGAAGCATGAGAAAAGTCAAAGAAATCTGAACTTGGTAAAATTAAGTGCCCAAACATGATTCTGGGCCATGATCCATCCATATGCCTTCAAAATCATGCTATTGGGCTGGTCGTGTTAAAGCCAAGCTATTGGGCTCACATATTAACCATACTTTCTTCCTGCACCTCCATACACTAAACATGATAACCATTATATTCTTAATGAAAATAAATAAATAAATAAACCTTACATCCTTATTATTTTTTATTTTGGATTGTATAATCCAAAATAAAAAGAAATATATATTTTAAATTATACAATTCAAAATATAAAGATTGTACAATTTAGAAAAGATATTTTTGAAATTTTGAAAAGTTAAGTGCAGGACGAAGACATGGATTTGCAGGAAGAACGCGTCTAACATCGGTATCATGAGAAGCTATTATTATATGATACCAAATCTGATTCTAAGGTCAAAATTAAAATCCACCAATTACGTATTATTATAAAAATCTCAATTTCAAAAATAAAAATAAGAAGTTTGAGGCGAAGTAAAGAGCAGTTGCCTTTATACGCTTTTCATTGTAACCTTTTCTTTTAACATATGTATAAATCTTACTGAGGATCAAAAACAAAAAATTGTCATTAAAACATCATAGCAGAAGTTGCACACAAACTACTTAATAATTATCTGTGTTGTGTTGTGGAAACCAGTCATTTAAATAACTTGAGAATTTAATATGAGCAAGTCCATTCAATGTAAACCAACCTTTTATAACACTTTTTTTTTTTTCTTGTCCTATCTTTCAAAATTATTGGCAATTAATTTTTAAAAAATTTAATCAAATTTTGAATGTTTTAGAAGACAAAGTAAAGATTCCAAGTGAAGTTTCAAAACTAACAGTGCGAATATCCATATATAATATACCACTTTAAATGCTAAAGTCTCAATTTTCTGTAAGCATGTTGAAAATTATATTAAATGACTTTATGTTATGGTAGGATAACAAATCTTTAAGAGAGTAATTCGACAGTGAAATATGCTATTTGGATAAATAATTTTAGAATAAATTAAAATTTGAATATTGGTGAGAGTATTTTGATGCTCTCACATTAAATATTTAAAATTATTTAACGTTTAATAAAAATTATTTTTAAGTGTAACTTTAAGTTTTATAATGATATAAATTATATTACCCTATCTAAACTAAAGATGTAAAAAGTTTGAATTAATTTATTTTAAAAGAATAAAATGAGTAAAATATAGATCAGAACAATTTAAACTTCTAGCATTTCTTGAATTTTTATCGAATAAAAAAGAATCCTTAAATGTAAGTTCATCTGTAATTACTAAGTTCTGTTAACAGACCCACTCATTCAAATAAAAAAAAGACATATTTATTTACTAGTAAATGCGAATTCTATATGCAAAATAAGTAAAAAGAATAATTTAATTTAAATGTCTCTTATAAGATAAAATAATTTACTATTTGAAGTTTTAACTTTACGAGTGTTACAAAAAACCTTGAACATAGAGCAGACCAGTTATTGACCTATATGGTTTTAATTCTATGGTGACACGTAAATCCTAATCTGAGGGACTGTAATTAATGCCCTTGTATTCCTATAAATTATTTTCGTTTACAAAGAAAAATAAATAAACAAACTTACAAATAATTAATTTTCGCAACTCTTCACCTATATATTCATGGATCAAACAGTTCCCAGAAGGTAGGGCAAAGTCAGCAAGACCTCCTCGTGAGTGGGCACCCTCATTTTGCTTTTGCTTAATGGTAAATTCATGAGATGCACTTTGTCTTTTTTTTAACATTCACAGTGTGGACATTCTATGGTTGTATGTTTTGAACTCTATCCACCAACTTTTACATGCATTTTTGAAAAGAAAGATGTTTTAACAGAGAAAATATAATGATAATGCAAAAAGTTATATTATTCTAATAAAATTTATGACCACTGGTCATATATATTTTGGTCTATAAACAAGTATGATGTTCGGAAATGGAATAATAGCCAATATTCCATGAATGGGAATGGCTCCCTCTGCAGTGAGCATGTAATAAATAGAAATTGTAGTTGTGGTATATATATTACAGCTTGTAGCTCAACAGCAGACATAATGAGACAGCATCAAACATGCAGACTGAAACCAGCTACCATACTGACACACTCTGCAAATTTTTATTGCTAACCCAAACCTACACTCATACAACGTAATATAACCTACAACATCTTTCAACACTTACTATGCCCATCATCATAATCATAATTATGCACTTGCTATGTTCGAAGTTCCTTCGTGTGTGAGAAACCTAGGCAAGCCTATTTTGGAACCCAACTTCTGAACATCATCCCTAACTTGTTTTCTATACTCTCGAAAGCTGAATTTCCTGTAAATAGAGGGCTCTCTGCAGCTCTCTATCACAGTGTCATCTGAAGGGCACAAGAAATACGCCATAGAGAACCGCTCTAGTTTCGGGTTGGTCATAACGCGATGCTCCACGCTCTTATACACCCCGTTGCTCCATGCCTATATATAGCATGGCCTAACGTTAGTTAACCAAAAACCAGACCAAAGAATATGATTATTCTAGGAAATAACTAAATACCTGGAACAAGTCACCAATGTTGATTATAAGGGCATCGGGGTTTGGTTTAACTGCGATCCACTTTCTGTCTTTGACCAATTGCAAACCCCCAACCTGATCCTGATATAATATGGTGAGAAAGTCACTGTCAGTGTGTGGCATGAGACCGTGAATCCCAAAAGCAGTAGGGCATGGAGGATATCGGTTCAGTCGAAGATAGCATGTGTTAGGCAAACAATTCTCCTTAAAGAAGCTTGACTTGTGACCCGTTTTCTCCGCCAGTATGTCGGCTAATGTTTGTGCAAGGCTCGAAACTGTTGTAGCAAACTGTTCAATTGTAGAACTGCAAACATATATGCATCCAAATAAATTCATCAGTCACGGTTAATTGATTTCTTACACTTGTCTTGCCTATAGTAATAAAGTAATAAAGGTGAATGTTAAGGTATGACCATATAATATAACAATATCTTTATATAGTATTGTTTTAATGGAGTCAAGAATTGATGGAATGATGTCGTCAGTCTTCCATGACTCTAGAGTTTTCGGCTCCAGCTGATTGGCAACATTCACGTGAGAAACTACGGAATGTGTTGGTCAGGGGAACCATAAAAGTAGGAACCATGTGCATATATACCGAAACTGTGTGAACAAGTTCGGGGCAAGGAAGAAAGCAATGTCTGCGTCATGTGGGTTTAGACTGTAGATTATTATAAAATGCATGGAACTGATTAATAAGAGAATAAAGCAAGTCAACACATGACCGAACTGAGCAATGGCGGTGGAGGAAGAAGTTGACAAAACATGGATTCGACCTGTGTAATTTGCTGTGTGAAAAGCAAAAAGATCTGCTGCTCTTTAAGAATGACACAGAGCTCAGGTTTTAACGGGGCCAAATGAAAATTTCAGCTTTTGTTTATGAAAAATCTAGAAAGAGAAGAAGCTATAGGTCTTGATATGTCCACACTTCATTCACACCAAATAAATGCTTGGCAGACTGAAACTAAACATTACTGAATATTATATATAATTAAAATGGCATTCAACTGCATGACACCTTCCATTACTCTAGGGTATTAAATGCACCCATAGTTTTCACTGATATTCATATAACAAGCAATTCAATTTTTTGAATTAGAAGAAAAAATAATAAAATTTGGATCCATGTCATAACTTAAAAGCATTAAATAACATGTTTATTCCCCATCCTAAAATACTTCATATTTTCACTCTATTTGAAAACAAATTGTTTGGCTCCCATAAAAGAATTTCGGAATATATGTAGTGCTCTAAAGTCCTCTTGCCGAAATAAATAACAAATATTTTTTATTGTTTTCAAAAGTTAATTTTTATCTACCGAAGAAAGTTCTGAAAATTAATGGTGCACATAACACGAGTAACTACATCACTATGAATTAAACTTGCATAGAACAGCTTCTGGAAAAGTGAAATTTACATATTTGGATTGATATAGAGAGGCACGAATAGACATAATAGAAAGAATGCAAATAAGAATGCAAGCAGTAAGAAAAAGATGACTGAATAGCACATATAGTAGTGAGTAGTGAGTGAAGAGACGTACCTAAGAGAGTTTGATCGAGAGGATCCTAGTATATCGGTTAGAGGAATATGAAAGGCTTCTGACCAAGATAACTGTCTAATGCATGTGGCAGTGGGTGCTCCCCAACGGTAGCTTCCGGCGGAGAAGTTCAAGAACTTGTCCTCTTTGGTCTTCTTTTCAAAGGGTTGTCTAAAGACCTTCTCTTGCTCACATCTCAACCTGCTGAAAATATCACTGGAAATACCATGGTTCACCACCTGGAAGAAACCCCACTCCTGTGAAGCCCTAGCTATATGGGACTTGCACTCTTCCCTCACAGTCTCGTCACTCTCCTCTAAACGGCTGAGGTCAATCACCGGAAGCTCGCATTCCTCGGCCACCAGAAAATCGTTATCGAAAGCATTATTCTCTTGAATGCTGTTTCGGGTCTTGTCAAATAGGATCTTGTATGCCTCGTGAAAGGGTGGGTCCGAAACGGAATCCATTCTGATAGAAAAGAGGGGATGTCAAAACAAAAGTAAACGAGTGGAGGTTTCTCTGATGAACACCAAAAAGAGATAAGGACAAGTGATTTTTGGTTGCTTTCTTTCTTCTGTTTATTTCGCCTTCGATGAAAACGCTTTAGACTTTGGAGACAAAGCTCGCTTCATGTCTTTTTCTTCAGACAGATCCATTCATTTACTTTATTCTTATATCTTTCTTTCACACTGCTAAATTCTAACTCAATACACATATAAATATACCTATTTTCGTGGTAAAAACAACACCCCTTCGTTTTAATTTCAGGCCCCCACGGATCATCGATTCGAAGCAACTATTTGTTTGTAAGACGGAACTATTCAAGTCTATTCTTATTTACTTAATCTTCTCACTAACTTCTGGAAAGTCATAGCAAGGACAATGATGCAACGATTAACCCCTTGCTAGATTGTGTTTCTTTCGTATAACACTTGCTCTAACTATTTGTTTAACTGTTTCCTCATATTCTTTTAACATCTCCTATGTTTATGTGCAATTTTTCTTCTTATTTTAATGCTTTTATACATCTTTTTCATGCATACATCTCATTTATATGCAATCTTTCAATCATTGATGCATATGTCGCTTTCCCTCTCTTTCTCCAAACTTAAAAAAAAAAAATATTATAGTATTTTAAACTGATTTAATTTAAGAAAAAAAAAAAAAAAAAAAAAAAAACATTAATATTTTTTTCTT
>Ga0099824_1000716_pt1 | contig 42276 bp, 31 predicted proteins | sample SiratrowhiteBW_FD_76837 | JGI IMG/M metagenome (GOLD analysis project Ga0099824, IMG submission 76837) | Root nodule microbial communities of legume samples collected from California, USA - Siratro white BW | ecosystem: Host-associated > Plants > Roots > Nodule | place: USA: California... | reverse complement strand
TGGGCAGCTTTTAGAGAAAGGTTATGTTGTTGTGTTCAAAGATAAAACTTGTGAAGTCTTTGATACAACTGACATTAAATTGATGTCAATAAAGATGAAGGGCAAAAGCTTCTCGGTAAACTTGCAAATAGATCTTGCTTACTCTTCTATAGTTAATTCGAGACAGATTGAGCATAGAAGGAAGCAGTCTAGGTAGTCTAGGAAGCCTGCAGTAGAAAATCATGGGAAGCCAGTAGTGAAAAATCATGGATTGGATTCTTGTGATGATGTTAAAGTTTCTAAAGAATTGACTGTGAAAGAGATTAAAGGCCTTGATGTTATTCCAAAAATAACTGAGCAAGAAGGTTTTGATGAAAATGTGGATGATCATCCTGTGAGAGGTAATAGATTCCTCTCTGACATATATCAAAGATGTAACATGGATGTTCTTGAACCTGCTGACCATGAGGAAGCTCTCAATCACCTAAAGTGGAAAAAAGATGAGGAGGAGGAGTTGTATATGATTGAGAAGAACAACACTCTTGTTGGTATACCTTTAGATAGAAAGGTAATTGTTGTATATGATGGTTCAATTAACAAAAATAAAGCAAAGTTTGTTAGGTATTCTGATATTGATTGGGGTGGTTCCTTGGAAGATATGAAGAGTACTTTAGGATATTGCAAAACTTAAAACCATTTGTTTACCAAGCCACTACCAGTCAGCAACTTTGGATTCATAGAAAGAAGATTGGAGTTTACAATTCCAAAATCAAGGAGGAGTGTTGGGAATTTGCTTTTGAAACTGCACATTGATTTGTTTTCGTTTCTGAATATGTCTTTATTTAGAATATTTGTTCTTAATTGTTAGAATATTCACTATTAATTATTTCATAGACGTTAAGATTTTAATTTGTAGGAGTTATTTCAGTCAGATATTTTTTCTTTTCTACAAGCATTATAAATATAAGCTATTGATGACTCAGAAAAAAAAGAGAGAAAGAAGTAAGAACAATATTTTCTCTTCATACATATCTCCTCCTATTCCCAAAACACAACACATCCCCATCCGATTCACATTTTGAAAAAAATTACAACCGGATGGTACCCCCATCCGGATTACATTTAAAAAAAAAGTAAACTGGATGGGGATGTCATTCATTTGCAAAACAAAATTACAACCGAATAAAATCCATTTGGTTGTCAAACTTCCCAATCGGTCAAAGTCACCATTTGTCGTCGATAACCACTCAATCAACAAATTAACTACTCTAATCAATAATACTACTCAAATTACTAATAAACATCAATAATTACTTACCTAGGACTTATTTGAAACTTTAATTTAAGATTTAGATGATGCTGACGACAGTGGTGCACGACGGATGAGAGTGTGGTGCATAATGGATGAAAATTATGGAAGTGAAGGGGACAGAAGGCATTGCTGACTTTTCTAATTTTAAAGTAAGGGTATATATATATTTTCATATTAGAGGTGCAAGAAGAAGGTACGGGGGTGGAGGAAGAATTCGTGGAAGAAGGAGCCCTTAGAGAAACGAAACCGGCCGGCCCGGCCCAAATTCGAGGGTGCTTTTTCGATCCCTTTCCATTTCAGTGTGAATGGAGGGGGGCAAATCCGTAAATCAGATAAGCGTCGTCTTCGTGTAGGGTTTTGGCGGAATACAGACCCTGTCACCACTCTCATCTCATCCCACTCACTGACACCATTACGCTCCAAAAGCTTCTTCCATTCCCACAACCAATTGAATGCGATGTTGAGAAACGGAACTTAATCACTAACTTTTTCTACAACCATTAATGATGAGGTTCTATTCCCGCTTCAAACACTTACCCCGTCTCCTTCGAACCCTAACACCACATCAAAGCCCTCCCTTCGCTTCCACACGGATCTCGATCTTACGGAACGCGCAACCCCAACCACGACCCTCCCACGCGCGCGGCTACTGCGGCGCGTCGCAGTCGCAGGCTTCGGAGAAGGTAACAGCGATCGTGGACGAGGTGATGGGACTGACATTACTGGAAGTGATGGACCTGGTGGAGGTGATGCGCGAAAAGCGCGGCGTCAACGAGCTCCCGATCATGATGCTGATGGTGCCGGGAATGGGGGTGAGGGGCGTGCCGAGGGGTGCGCCGAAGGGTGGCGGCGGCGGAGAGGGAGGAGAGGTGAAGGCGGCGGAGAAGACGGCGTTTGATTTGAAGCTTGAAGGTTTCGATGCGGCGGGGAAGATCAAGGTGATTAAGGAGGTGCGGACCTTCACGAGTTTGGGGTTGAAGGAAGCGAAGGATTTGGTGGAGAAGGTGCCTGCGGTGTTGAAGCAAGGGGTCACGAAAGAAGAGGCTGAGAGTATCATTGCCAAGATGAAGGCGGTTGGCGCAAAGGTTTCCATGGAATAATGAGGTATGGAATGTTGCTGATTAGCTTTGTCTTGTAGGATCCTGTGTTTTTGTTTAGGGTCGCTGGAGAGTGTGCTTTCATAGTTTTGGATGTTTTTGACAACTGTATTGCCACCATAATTGAGACCCCATCAGCCGCTTTTTGCAGTGATTTTGGTCATTTTTCCTGACGTAGGTTGTTATGTAGTTCTTATAGTAGAGATTAGTTAGTATTTTTTGTCATTAGTTACTAGTTCAATAAGCTCTAAATAGAGCATGTATCACTCTAATTTTTATTTTTTATTTCAATCAGCACAATGAGTGGATTTTATGGAACTCTTCTCATGCTTTTTAAGCACTATGGATTTTGGCCTCAGCAAGCTGGGTCTCGCGTGTCGCTAATGTAGTTTAAAATCTTTTTGTCCACCAATTTATCAGTTGTGTTTCATGACATTTTGTTCTGGGACTAGTGGGTTACTAGAGATTCCATTATTCAATAAAGAATTAGAAAGTTTTTGGCTTGTAATGGAAGTCTAAGTGGATCTTTGGTTGTGCTTTCCAAGCTGATGATGGATGTTGAAAATAAGAAGATACATGAAGTAGCTTTTACTTGGATTTGGGAATTTGGGGTGATGACATTTGAAACTATCACCAAACCAATCAGGCATAATACCTGAGTATGAGACTTATCTAGAGAACTTGTTTACATAAACTGAGTTATCTGCCTAGCTACTTGTCACTTACGCTCGTTAGCTCAAGTCGAATATCTATGTTTAATTGAACAATTAGAGCGTGATAACATAGTTGAGGTGTGTTTGTTCCATGTTATGTAACATTATTCCTAGAAGTGTGAACTTGAGAATATGACATTCCTGTGTTCGTCATAAGCTTTAAAGATATTTTTTTGGGCTTGTTGATTCAATTCCCATTGAAGTGTCATTGCCATATTTGACTTTATTTTCCATGTCATGATTACGGATGGGGATGTTGTTATCATAGAACCCAACCATAACATCTGGTAACACTATTTTCCACTCCCATTTTTATCTTTTACTATCATTTAAATTGTGAAAGAAATATTTCCATGAATATTAAATTCTAACCAAACATGTTTTTTAGTTAATCCAAGAAAAGCATTCTTGGGAATGTAATTATATACCTCGAAGCAAGCATGCTGAATAGATGTAAATAACTTGAAAGTAACTTAAGTAGTTTATTTTAATGGTTGAGATTTGATGTAGTGAGTTATCCACATGGCCATTTGTAGGGATCAAAGCAAAAGTAATTTTGCCAGCAGTGATCCTAACAACAACAAAAGTTTGAAGCTCCTAGGTTCAATGTGATTAATTATCCCTTCTATAGACAACTTACTGTACGTGATGTGCAAATGCTAGGCATTGTCTGTTTTCTCATACACTTTAATGTTAAAAGGATTCTTGCAAATGGTGTGGATTTTATTTTAAAGATAAGAACAGGTGTTGGCAGGTTGAACTTCTATGAAATTATTAATAGACACTAATGTTGCCTAGCGCATTATATATGGAAAACTGTGACAATATAAAGTGAGATGTAAGTTGAATCAGTATGTATGTCCTGAAAATGGGGAATAGTGTTATACTGTTTATAATTTGGTTTAAACACTATCATAAGAGATTTTTGGCAATCTCAATTTCTAATTAGTATTTAATATTTGGACTTGCCTAGGAAAAGACAAGATGAGGTACAAAAATGGGGGTAGAGTTTTTTTTGCTTTGATCAAGTGTCGCAGCTTATTCCTCACACTCAAGTTATCGGCAGGTGATGGAAGTCAATTTATGCATTGTTACAATGCGAAACTGCTATCCCTTCTTGTATCTGAAAACTTTACGGAGCACAATATGCTCCCGCCTCATTACCTTTTTTATTGATTTCTCCCTTACATAAAATGTTGTAGAATTGGTTTATGACAATATCATTTTTGAGCCAACATATACGTGCTACTTGATGCTTAAGTTCTAGATCCAATTGGTTGTCACTTGAACTACCATGACCGCAGAATCATGTGTAATGGACAACTGGAATTGAAGTTATGCCCCGATTGCTATCTAATGGGTGTGCACAGTACTACAGTTTGCAGTATTGACTTTATTGTTTGAACTCCTTTTATGAGGTTTTGATACATTCCTTCCACCTGTTGCTCATATGCAATGTGCATATGCTGTGGGTCACAAGATTTGACTCTTGAATGAAACTTTCTCCCCAATATAACGAGAGTTTTTCTATGTTGAACTGCACTTCATTTATGTTAAATCCTAACCTTGCATAGTTGCATGGGTAAATCAGTCTGAAAGCAGAATAGTTTATCAAGGATGAAAGCTAAGCAGTGAGAATGAGTTTGATCTCTCTTATACGCAACGGTTATCTTGAAAGAGGCCGTCTGTAGACACTGCAATTTTGTCTTTGTTGCAAGTCCTGGGTCCTAATAGTGGTGCTGAGATTTGGACTTCCAGTTCAGCTAACTTATGAGGGATGAACTTTATTTGCCGTATTAATAATAATTTTGTTTCTTCTGACGTATTGACCTTGAATTTTTAATTTCTTGCCAAGAAAGAAACTTTAAATACACTTGTGTGGTCAATGTCGTGTGCAGATCTTGATTTACTGAAATAATTGTCTACATTCGGCCTTTATTTTGTTTTTCTACTGTGTATGTAAACCTAAAAATGACTATCGAACAAAGTGATTTGTGTTTGAATACCTTTCGATTTGAACCATTTGAGAGAATTGGACCTAAACCCATTAGAAACAGGACCTAAATATGGAACCAACGTTTGAGGATAGGTAAATTCTGTTATGTGACCAAACCTACATTTTGAATATCGTATACAACCAACCCAACATTCAATTATTAGTCATATTTTTAATAATGCATTGGTAACTGTCAATTCCTATTAATTTTGCTTTAAATGAAAGTCTAATTTATCTTAGGGGTATTTGGAATGCGAAAGCATTTTCATTACCGAAAATCACGTTTCTTGATAATTATATTTTTTGGGAATCACGTTCCCCATAATTGTTGGAATGTCTAATATCTAATTATTTCTGAGAACGAGACATAATTTTACGGATAAAAAACCTTTTTTTTTTCACTAGTTGAATTTTAACCCTCTCAAACTAGAGGATAGTTTAGTTAGAAACTTGACTGAAAATGACTTATCAGAATTCCGAGTATGATTTTAAAGGTATCACACAAAGTAAAAATGTTTAACGTTCTCAGGCTAGGATTGTGAAGAAACTTATTTTGAAAAGTATCACACCAAAATTGTTAGTGTGTATTATCTAAACTTATTACGAAAACAACAATTATTTTTGTAAAGGTAAGTCTAAACGTGTATAGAACTAATTATATATTTATTTAAGGTCACCACTATTGGCTACCTACTAAGAATGTGTTAACAGTTTTTGCTTTTAGCTTTTGGTGGTGAGCTACATATTTTGTTTAGAATCTGACTTTTGCAAATGGATATGTATAAATATATAGTATACATACAGGAATTGGGATTTCCGACAGTTAAGTTAGGAGATATATAAATTCCCGCATTTGATTAATGGTTGTTAAACGAAGATCAGATGCTTTGTATTATTACCTTGATAATCTAATTTAAAAATGTGAATCATTTGATTTTTCATCCAATGGTTTTGACTCAAACGATTGAACATGTAAATGCAGGCAATCTACTTTTTTTTAAACACAGCTTAAATAGACAAGTACATGTACAAATTAGATTTCTAGTCCTTATCTCTCATTTTATTTTCATTTCATTTCTTGTCTTGCTTTGATTTCCAAACACTATATCCATCGATTTCCCCGCATAGATTTTTTTAGGTCTTTTGTTATTTGAGTGACATGGTATGATCATATTATGGAGAGAAAAAACACATAATTTAATCGATTAAGGATCTAGCGTGGTTGATTGTAAGATATATCAATTGTACTTGAGAATATTTAAATTATGAAGTTCTAACTATAGAAGAAAGAAGAGAGGGTGAAACTTTAAAGGATATTAATTGATATTAGTATAATATATTGTTATATATAAAACTTAAATACCAATATTTATTTATATCATTTTATGGAGCTTGTTTGAATAGCTTCTTTTCATAATCATTTATTGGAAATAAAGTTTTCCAAAAGCAAAAATTTAGTTTATAAATAAGTTAAAATTAATGTTTCGTAGAAGTTAATGAGAAAATTACAAAATAGTTTAGAAATAGACTAATTTAAGAAAAATATTTCACTTTTTTTTATCCTAATTAGACATAAGAATACAAATCATTTATAATAATACAAGGAGCGATTCTTTAATGTACATTTATAAGAATACACATTTCATATTTCATTTTATCTTTAATTATATTTTAAAATAATAAAAATAAACTATCTAAATGTCAAAAGTATACAGAGACCCTTCGCATCACTTACCTATTCAATAACATAAAATAATATGAATCATCTCTATGTTTTATGTAATTATTTTTAATTTTGTTTTCTCAAAAATATAGAGACACTATCTCTCTTTCAGATAATATAATAAATATAATAATTAATTTTAAAATAATAAAATATCTTTAATATATTATGTAATTTAACAAAATATTTTAACAGTTTTTATCTTTAATTTTATAACTTATTTTTATGTCATATATTTGATTTTTTTTATTTTTTGTAAGTATTTAATTTTTTATATGTATTTAATATTTATATAATTATAATTTTTTTGATACTGAATATATATATATATATATATTAAATATTTGATAATATCATATTTTATGATTTTTATTTTTTATAAAAAATATTTAATTAATAATGAAAATAGTAATGAAACAAATACAAATGCGGACAAGAATATATTCTGATGAGACGAAGATTTATATCGATTAAATATAAACCATCAACATAAATTTTTACCTTGGATGAGATAGTTAATGTGACCTTGGATGAGATAGTTAATGTGGAACCTGCCTACTTGCCATCACTATTCACGAAAACGTATTTAAATGAGGTGCATTTTGTCTTGATTATTGTTGTTACTATTACTGTGAATTTTCGTTTCACACTGTTATCGAATGTTCTTCAGACACACTGAAAAACTTAGGGTGTAGAAATTGAAGTTAGAAATGGGTAAGTATACACAATATTATTCATCCATGTGATAGACGAAATTAAACCACACTTCGCTCAATTACATCATATGTATGTCAGCGGAAGCGTCCAAGCGCCGCCACCAATGGCAGTGGGAGAACGCCACAGCCGGCGCCGCCGCTGGATTCGCCACCGTCGCCATTATGCATCCCCTTGATGTTGTTCGAACTAGGTTCCAAGGTTCTCTCTCTCTTCTCGTATAACCGAAGATTTCTGATCTTTCGTGCCTTCCATTCTAACAAGCTTTGTTTGATTCTGCAGTTAACGATGGTCGAGTCTCGCATCTTCCCAGTTACAAGAACACTGCTCACGCCATTTTCACCATTGCACGCTCCGAGGTTTGTCATTTCTTAATCCACCAACGTCTGTGTTTTTGACAACTAAGGGTTCAATTATCAACGTTCTTCTTTAATTGTCAATCAAGGATTCAGTTTTTGCTGTTCAATGATCATGTATTTTCATAACTATATACATAGGGAGATTGCCTTCAGTAATTTGTTTGAGCTCATGGCTTTTGCTAGCAGTTTCGTTATTCGTGAAGTATGCTACTTGTTATTATTTTCGTATGTCCTTATTCCTTAAGAAAGAAAATTATCTTGATAGAATGGCTGCTGAACCTTCTAGGTATAGAGTTGTTAGAATGTATTGAATTACATGATGTCTTTACTCCCTTCCTAGGTAGTACAGCTGATGTTCAGCACTAATAAATCTGACAAGACGAGTACTTGTAACTCACTCCTTTGAACACTTTCTCTTTTATGGATTGAATTTTATTGGAAATTGCAAAATTATCGTTAACTAAGATCCGAGATCCTTAAGATTTTGAAATTTCTAATCATTTTAATTCATAAAAGACTGTGTTGCAAGTATTTTCATCTGCAAAATGTGATAAAGTCAGCACTATGGTTTCTGGTCTTCGTGAAGAGTGATGAGAAGCTTGGCAAGGTTAATGCCAATTGCATTCTTAATACTTGTGTCAAAAGTTTAAATGTCATATAAAGTGCAACAGAGGGAGTATGTGGCAAGGTTGCTTGTTGCCCATTTTTGGCCCAAGGGTGATTGTGGGGGCGGGGGAATCATGCGCCGATGTTTTTTGTTGATGAATGGTTGCTTTTGTCATTAGACTTCATCTTTCACCTTGTCCATGTCTTACTTTCACAAATGTTATCACAGTTGCACTTGCGGTTAAGACCAATAGTAAGGCTCAATGTCCTTCATTCTACATATTATTCATTGGTTAGGTAATAATTGCAAAATTGCTATAGGAGGCACCTTTTGCCTTTAAGTACTTTGTGTATGTAATACTATGAATGTGTTACTTAAATGCCATGCTATCTTGCAGGGATTAAGAGGCTTATATGCAGGCTTTCTTCCTGGGGTTCTTGGGTCTACCATTTCATGGGGTTTATATTTCTTTTTGTAAGTACTAGTTCCATCAGTGGTAATTTGGTTGAAGTCAAATTATATGTCTTATCCTATCATTTTATATCTGACATCAAGGAGAGAATCATATTATATGGATGGCTGATTCTTGGATGTTTGAGTCCTGGTGTTTGTGCAAATATGTATTCTCTCGAGTTACATTTTAACTTTTTTTCAACAAGTTTGAAAATGAATCTCGTACTCACTCATCAAATTAGTATGTCAATATCTCTTAGTTACAGTTAATAGTAGTTTCATTTAACACCAAACAACTTCTGCAAATTCACTGTTCTTTATCCTGCCAAAGGATTATCCTCCCTGTCTTAAATTTTTTACCTGCCAGAATTGAGTGATTAATTATTATCGTTAGTGGTTACTGGTCCATCAAACCTTTTTTTATATTGCAGCTATGACAAAGCCAAACAAAGATATGCAAGGAACAGGGAGGGGAAGTTGAGCCCAGGTCTCCATCTTGCCTCAGCTGCTGAAGCAGGAGCTTTGGTAAGTGAGAAAATCCCAATGTTATGAATAGAAAGCCACATATATAACTCTGGATGAGTATGTTGTACAATACTCCTTGAATTTTTCTGGGAAATGTAATGTGATACATTGAAGAAATTTGACATATCCAAAGAGCTTGATTCACTTTAGAGGGAAAAGGGAGATGATAAGGCCACAAAATCAACAATTTAGATTGTGATAAAATACTGTAAATATAATAAAATATGAAATCATTTAAATCTATTCCCTTCATTTTCTTTCTTGTTGACGGATATGTTACTTTTCTCTATGTTGAAGATCTCATGTCGACGAAAGATTTGATCAAATTATGATATGTACATATAGGTACAAACTTTGTTTTTGATTTTGTAAAGTTGAGTTGGGCTTAAAACTCACTAAGACTATCTAAAGTGAGCCCCTCAATTTAGAATCACTTTGGAGGAATCAAAACCACAATGAAGTACTTTAGGTAAACTGTATTTGATGATAAAAATTACTGTTTGAACTTTTTGTGAGGATGGAACTAATACACTTAAGTTTTCAAATTTCTTATCCGTTGTGATCTTTGCTTAGCTTTCATAGTTGTATGATTAGTATTCCAAAGCCTGCCAAACATATTGTGGCACATATTTGTGTAGGATGGGATCACAACTGAATCTTCAGTTATTGTGGTTTACATTGCCTTTCGCCAGGTTTCCTTGTGCACAAATCCTGTCTGGCTAGTAAAAACAAGATTGCAGCTTCAAACTCCACTTCATCAGACACGTCCATACGCTGGGATTTATGGTCAGCTCTCCACTTAAATTAACTTTATTTTTATCTTTTTACCTTGGGATTTTAGTTTTTCCGACATTCATATTCTTTGTGCTTTTACTCTAGATGTTAGCTATAATTACATAGCTTAATTATTATCTTTTACATAAGACTTTTCTTAATCTTACCTTACTCTAAATTGTTTTTGAAATTAGTGTCTAAAAGTTGAATTTGAGTAGTATTTGACAGAGAGCATCTATCTCTCTCACCCAAAAGTGGTCTTGGAATCATGACCTATTATATATCTCTACTATGTGTATTCAGTGATTCAATAATAACGAGTATTGAGCACGGGCTTTCATTTTATTCGTTTTATTGCGTTGTCTTGGATGATGTTTATTAAGTTTGAGAGAGAGAGAGAGAGAGAGAGAACAACAATGAGATTTAGATTTCGTGTAAAATGAATTTGTAAGCCAAGAGTAACTGACTGCAATCAATCTAGTATATACAGCTAACTAATCTGTAACAAACCTAACTGAATACAATTGAGTATATAGAGTTCTAACTAACCTGCAATAAATCTAAATTAGACTTACGAAGATAGAAGAGACAATGATACTGCTATAGTGACAGTTACCTATAGTACTGCTGTACAGAAAAAGAAAGGAAAACTATATTTTTGCTGAGTAACTTACTATAATTATTATTAGTTCTGAGACTAGTTAAAGAACTAGTTTTCAACATTAATTTATATATAGATGATTTCACTTGTTTTGTGAAAGGAAAAGAATGATCAAGACGTAAGAGTTAGGTGCTTATGTTGACTTCATTTCTTTTTTCTTTTTTGATCTGTGGACAATGGTGGTTATGTTTCACTCAACTACCTAAAACATTATAGTCACTGTGTAATTTGTTTATTGTAGTTGTATTCTTCATCATATAAATTGCTAACCGGTCATAAAAATTTTATCTGTAAAAATTAAATATCAGATGCATTTAGAACCATAATGAGGGAGGAAGGATTTAGTGCACTTTACCGAGGGATTGTTCCTGGTCTATTTCTGGTATGTTGCTGGTTCTTGTTATTTTACCTATCAATCTTAGAACTTAAAATTTTAATCAAATTAAATATAATTCATGGATTGTGCTTAAGTAAAGGTAAAAAATCTTATTCACCCCTCAAAAAAGTCTAGGTCTTTGTTTTTCAAACTATATTCAACATTGTGCCTTTGCAACTAACCACTGAACACTTTTATGTGCCAAACCCCAAAGACTATCAGAACTTCATTATTGATCCTTCCTTTTAATAACTGTAAATTGCTATGTGTGCCATGTGATAGTCTCATAATAACTATATATGTTAGCATGTTTTGTCTATTATAGTTATATTCATCAATATATGATTTGCTAACTAGTTGTGAAATTTTATTTTAAAATGCAATATCAGATGCATTTAAGACCATACTGAGGGAAGAAGGATTTAGTGCACTTTACAAAGGGATTGTTCCCAGTCTATTTCTGGTATGTTTCTGGCTCTTGTTTATTTTTACTGTCAATCTTGGCACTTAAAAATTTTAGTTGTAAATTAAATATTATGTGTGGTATTGTGCTTAAACAAAGATTAAGGTCTATCTTCTGCAATTTATGATGAACACCATACTTTGCAACTAGCCATTATGAACTCTAATCTCCAATTAACATTATAGTTAAATACTGACTTCTCACGGACATGGCACGATACAGGGACAGGTCTAATAACCGAAGTATAGGACATAGGGACAATGTTTCCACAAAGTGTGTGTATATTATATTATATTTCTGAACTGATTTGAATTATCAAAATTGATAAAATTAATGTTGAAATTGACGTACGCTTGGTGTAAACGGATTCTAACCCTGTATTATATATATATATAGTTTACATCGTAAAATCAAATTTTTAAAAAAATCTTAGAACCGATAGTTAAGTCCTGCAAAAAGGAACCTCATAAAAGTATTATGAGCCTTTTAGTATTTATAAACTAAGTTGATTTTATGATTTCTTTTTACTTTATTCTTATAGTTGTATTGAGTAAGTGTTTAGTCATGAAGAGGTATCACCATACACACTTGTACTCAAACTGTGTCCAAGAAGTGTTTGAATCAAAATCTTTTAATTGTAACACAATTGACGAGTGTCTGACACATGTCCAACAAGTATGTGTCTGGAAACTGTCTCACATGCTAACACAATAATCTATAGAGGTATCTGTGCTTCCTACTATTATACAATATTAAAAACATCACAACAGATCCTAGATGCTTCCATTAAATTGCTGTTAAGTTACCAAGGATGTATTTATTATGTGATTGCTACGTGATCATTAACTTATCTCACAAATGATTTGCCGTATCATCTCCAGCATTCACATATACTTATGTGAGGACACGAGTAAAAATTTCTCCACGAAATTCCCATTGTTCTTCTACCCTTTTTCCCTTGCTGTGTAGCAGTCTGGTGGGAATTATTCAAGTAAAATCATGAGTGAAATTATAATTCTTTTTTTAACCTGTAACTTCATGGAAACTTATGATATTGTATTCTTGAGAGTGGGTGCTATTCTTAAAAGTTGTTGAACTTTGAAGCTATGAAGAGATTAGTGGGTTGAGAATTTGATAAAGCAATATTGACAATATTCCTTAGGGAACCAAAAGTACAATTAAAATAAAAGGGTACTAAACTCACTTCCTGAATTTTTTTGCCCAATGACATTTAATGTATGCTTGTTATGTTTAAGTATAGTGCCAGTGCCAATGTATTTTAGTGATCATGGTAGGTGATCATCACTGACAAACATTCCTTGTGTTACTTAGTGGCAGTAGGACGAAGGGATCTGTTGTGATGTTTCTGACAGTTTAAAAGTTTAAGGTGAGAAGTTGCAACTAGGTTGTGTGTATACATTTTATTCTCAAACTTTATTTTAAAATTCTCCTAAATTTGGTGGAATTTAGTGTACACCAAAACCTTCCTTTTCAGAATACAATATCATCATGAAATTTGTTTGAGCAAATATTGTGGGAATCGTTATCCAAAACATGTACGACTTAGAAACATTTAACTAAATGGCTTTTAACTACGTGAAGGAAATTCTTGTTTCAACCATATGTTACCATTCCTCTAAATTATTTTTGAGATAGGAATTTTTTTCCATAAAATTCCTAAATTGTAATTCTTTAGAAAATTTTCACTTCATTACCAGCGATTAAATGGTAATAGAAAGTACCTTGCAGAAAGTTTGGTTGGAATAGTGTTAAGCTTAATATTAAAGGAGGAATATGCTTGTCATTTAAATCTAATTCATTGGTCGGATTATACATTTACTTTAATTTGTTAACTCTTCCTTACCAGGATTTAGTAATAACTAGGTTCCCTACATTTTTATCTGAAAACTAATTATATTAAACCTTTAGCTTATGATAACCTTTTGCTGAAGTCTTTTAGTTATATTCTCTAAAGCCATTATTAGGTTACTACTTTTCTCCAGGGTGTGGAAGGCCAATTTTAAAATTCTGATGCCTATGTCAACTTTATCAAGTATTGACAAAGGTCTCAAAATCATACTTATCAGTTTTTCATTATGTCTCAACAGGTTTCTCATGGTGCCATTCAGTTCACAGCATATGAGGAACTACGTAAAATTATTGTTGATTTTAAGAGTAAGAGAAGTACAGTACACAATCAAAACCCAGATAAATTGCTGGTAAGTTAGAGGACCTTGGATCCATTTAACTCTGGAGTTCAAATGCATTGGACTATTGCATTTTTCAAATGAATTTTTTTTATCACTTGCAATGCTCTCTAAATCGTTCTTCTATAATCATGGCTTAGTTTGGTAGAGCAAAATTATGCATGTCATGAATCGCGACACTGATGGTTCCTGCACGTGAGTAGGGGATGCCTATAGTTTTGACTTGATTGCGTACTTGTTTGGTCTCGATATATTTTAGCTGATATAGTTACCTCAGTTAGCTTTTATTCACCATTTTCAATTAATTAAGTAGTATTCACGGACATTTAAATGAGAGAAATGTAGCTTTATGTATATCCTACATTTTATTTTTTTCAAGTTTATAGCTTTATAAGATATGTTTGAGTCACTCTTAACTTACTTTGATCTGATGTTTACAAATTATTGCAATTGATTTTACGTTATAAACAATTGAACATTCTTATTATCCAATTACAGTTTATAATGTTTTCATATTGTATTATTTTTCCCAGAATTCTGTTGATTATGCTGTTCTTGGAGCAACATCAAAACTTGCTGCGATACTGTTAACCTATCCATTTCAGGTACTACTGTTTGCCCCCTTCTTTTAAGGAGGATTATATCTTATATAGTCCTTGAAATTGATATATCAGTAATTGATGAAGTTGCTTTCTTACGAGGCGTACTTTCACCCCTTTTCTTTCAGGTGGTGCGAGCCCGATTGCAGGTAATGGAATGTCATTACAAAGATACATTGCATATTTCCATTCTATTAACTGTGCACCACTGCATCTTTCTGAGTTGTTCTGAAATTCCTGTCTCTGCAGCAACGACCTAGTGGTGATGGGGTTCCAAGATATATGGACACTTGGCATGTTGTGAAAGAAACTGCACGGTACATAACTACGCATTAAAACTCACCCATATTTAGTTTACACATCTATTGACAACTATGCAGAGGAGAAACTTGATCATTTTGATACTGAACTATTTTTCTTGCCATTATATATTTTGTTCTGTTCTTGCAGATTTGAAGGTGTCAGAGGTTATTACAAAGGAATTACCGCAAACCTGTTGAAGAATGCTCCTGCTTCTTCAATAACATTTATTGTGTATGAAAATGTTCTAAAATTGCTTAAACGGACTAGAAGGAATGACTGAGAGTATTTCATTTTCCTTCATGGTTTTTTCCTCTCCTTGATTTTTAACGTGGTTACGAAAAAGAATTAATAAATGGATATGTTTTATAGTTTTTACTTTTTAATTCTTTAATAATTGCTTAAAATAAATAATATATTAAATAATAGTAATAATAATAAGATTAAGTATAACTTAAGTTAATGTAGAATACATTTATAAGATTAAGATTTATAAAGTTAAAATCTTGAATTGATTGAGTGAGAAAAAAATATAATATATAAAGTTATTTCATGAGTAATTCTTCATCTAACAATTTTAATAGGTAATTCATTTTTAATTTGGTCCTAATATAGATCTTTTGTTTCAATTTAAACTAATGACTTATATTAAACAACTAAGTTCCTTCATGCACCTTTGCCTCCATTATTCCTGGGAGACCTTTTGTGTTCTAATGAACTCATAAATTTAAATTTTGAAATACTACATTAAGTTTGTAGCCTTAGAAAATTTGTCAAGATTTATGCAATTTTATTATTTAAAATAATAATTTAGTCTCCGTGTATGTCACCATTATCAACATTAAATTAAATTAACTTTTAGCCATGCATGTGATGCTATTTAATATTTTATAGCCGTTAATTTCTCTATTTCTATACTAATTCTAAATTTCAACTTCATGTATAATATATTTTATCTTAAATTATTATAAATTTAAATAATTAATATATAAAAGAAAAGAAAAAAAGAGTCAGAAGAACAGAGAAATAAAAGAGGGAATCGCGCAAAGGCTGCTTAAAACGACAGCCTCCAATAATCTTGGTCATATTGGACTTCATTGATCCCCAAATCCCAATCCCAAATAGAGAGAATGAGACGGTGGCGGCGCCGTAGACAATGAGAACAGCACATTGCGATTTCACCCAAAAACTCCTTCCTTTCAACACCACCCTCACCAAATTTCCCCTTCAACGCACCGCATCCTTCTTTCTCCAACCCCATCGCATGGCCGAATCCTCACGAGCCGCTAATACACCCGCGCCGCACCCAATCCAACCCAAACCCAACGCCCTCGCCGACGACAACAAATCCAATCCGCCGAAGGAGATTCCGCCACCACCGGAGAAGCCGGAGCCCGGCGATTGTTGCGGCAGCGGCTGCGTCCGATGCGTTTGGGATATTTATTATGACGAACTCGAACAATATAATAACCTCCTCAAACGGAACGATCCAAGCCCCAAACCTTCTTCATAGTCTTCGCATCGCCTGGGTTAGTGTTATTCATTCATTGTATCCGCAATCATTTTCGTGGAAGCTCGATTTTTTTACTGTCCTCTTTTCTAAGAAAAAGAACCAAGTGTTTTATCTTTGTATGTCGAATTGTATAATAAGAAGCTTTTTTCTTTTTGAAATATCAGGATTAAATTGCGCTTCTCAAAAATGCTGTCCTCAACATGGATTTTACTTTGAAGATAAGTTGTGTTAAATGATTTGACTTGTATGAAATTATCAATTAGCAATGAATTATCGATATGTATGTTCTGATGATGGGGTATAGGGTTATTCTATGTATATTTTGATGTAAATTTTACTACCATGGTCTTTGGCAATCTCAATTTCTGGTTAGTGTTTTAGTATTTTTGACAAACAGAACATGGAGTTGAGTTTTTCTGCTTTGATCAAGTTTAGCAGCTTAATTTTTCACTCCCAGCTTTTATCCTTTATTGTATTTGAAAAGTTTGGTGATCAAACCTCGCTGCTTTTTTATTGTTATTTCTCCCTTACCAGAGCCTCTTTTTGCCTTGAATTTTCTTCATCGTTTCTTAACCAGTGTTGTAGAATTGGTTTATGATAGTGGAATAATTTTTGAATCATATACATGTTACTTGCTGATCCAATTGGTTGAACACTGGGCTATCATGACCACGCAATCATTTGTAATGGACAACTAGAATTGAAGTTAAACACTCACTCCCCCAATGCTATCTCCTGATTTTAGCTTCTCTTGCTTGTTGTTTACAGTTTGTGGGATAGACCTTATTTTCTTATTACTGTTCATCTCCCATAAATGTGGAACCGAATAAAAAGGGCAAATTCTAGGTTGTGTTTTCACTCGATTACTAGTTTTGATTTTGAGAATCCATTAGAAAAACCTTTTAGTTCCTGCTAATTTTGCTTTTAATTGCAGCCTAATATATCTTATGAGGTGTGTGGGAATATGGAATCTATTTTCGAGAGTGAGGCATAATTTTAAAAGGTTAAGATTTCTATCTAAGATTTTTGACAACCCTCAAAGAATCTGTCCACTAAGCATTTCCTTTAATCCATGCATGCATTCGATTACTATAAGATGGCCTATATTTTATGTGAATAAATCTAATATAAATGTTTTTAAATTAAGTATTCGATCTAACAAATTTGAGATGGATGTGTGAATGCAGGAATCAATTTCTCAATAAAAGCTTGATTCTATGAATAATTAAATGAGACAACTTTCAGAAGAAGTGAAGACACATATCCAATTGACATCAAACTTAAGGCATGGAAAATAAATTGCTGACTGAATTTAACAATTGCTGACCAAAAAGAAATAATTAAAAAAATATTCCTTAAACATACATACTATTGCACATTTAACTTTAGGGAAAATGTTCGCAATTATTTGACACGTTATTTTTAGGTTAGATTATACTCTTTCTCTTTATTTATTAGATTAAATTTAATCTATTTTTGTTTTAAATGTTTTATTTAATGTTTTATGTTTTTAAAGTGATTTAAAATGTATTTTTTCCATTACATCTATGAAGTTTAATGTTAAAAAATAAATTGATTTTTTAACCACTAATGATTACTTTTAGAAGAGTATAATTTTTAACAAACGTAATTTTTTAGTGGTTATAAGTTTCAGAAATTTCTTCTTTCCCTATTGGTAGGAAAAACAATGCAGTAGCCATCCGGCCATATAGTGGTAACAGAAGATATTTGAAAAACCTCCATCAACAGAGCATCTCTCGTCTCTCGTCAGGCAATTGCTTCCTGCACATTTGCTTTCCGCATCCTATCAACTTTTCAAAATGTCACTGTTTTTCTTGAGATATTATTGAAAGGAAGAATATGGTGCCGTGGATGAGTGTTTGGAGTTTAGTGGCTGTGTGGTCCGTGGTGGTGCGTTGCAAACTTCTGACGAGCGGTACTATGAGTGAGTGGAGGTGAGTACATTTTGGTTGATTTCATGTTAGAGTGGGTGTAAATTTCGTTTGAGTTGTTTGTAGAAATTGGTTTCAGTAAGTTAAGTTTGACTTACTGAAAATTTGACTTTACGAAAACGTTTTTCGGAAATTAATTTTATATTCGGAAAAATGTTTTTCAAAAATCATTTTTAAATTTTGGAAAATGTTTACCATAACCAAGTTTTGCATTTTTAAAATTTATTTCGAAAAATCAAATTCAAAAATCATTTTTACCTCGAAATATTTATTTTGGAATATCAATTTCGGAAGATATTTTTATATCCTTAAGAATAGTTTAAAAATATAATGGGATACAAGAAGTAAATGAGGGGATGCAAGGGCCATTGTATTCTCCATTCCCATGGTTTGAAATAGCATATCATATAAATTACAATTTCAATTATTCTTTTAAATATATTTCAAAATGTAGAATTTAAATTATATTTTCTTAAAACTTTTATCTTACTTAGGAAATTTATATTTTCAATAATAATAACGTTCAAAGTAAGTATATGACATGTTTGTTATATTTTGTCATGTATTCGTATAATCTAGAATACATGTTTCTTTTTAATTTTTACTTTTCTAAAAGACGCTTAATACAATTAATTTTTTTAATATAATATTTTATTTTTTAATAGTAAAAATGTTCACATAAAATAAATACATAACATATTTTCGTCGTACACCAATTATAATATCTTTCTATTTTAGAATGTACAATTTACCGCATAACTTTTTTGAATTCTTTTACTTTTTTTTATTTTTCTAAGACACTTAATATAAAATTTATTTTTTAATACAAAGTTTATTTTTTTAATAGCAACAATGTTCAAGTACATAGTGCTTTTGTTATACTCCATCAAAATATCTTAGACTAATGTTTAAAAGTTCATGTACAAATATATTTTTTAATTTAAAATGCAAAATCTAATATATAAAAAAACTATCTAAGAACTATGATCTTGTTGTGACGGGTTAACTATAATGCATTTACCTCTGAAACATGTCTATAGTTGATAATGTGTTGCAGGATGTTAACGATCATCCTAAAATATCTTACAATTATTAAAAGTGACATTAAACACTCAAAATATAAAAATAAATAATTATGGTAAAATAACAATAAATACAAAACAAAATAAATTACTCAATGGACTATGTGATTGACAAGGTGGCAATACAATAAGTCAATCTCTCTTTGGCCCAAGAAGTATGTATGAGTATAACTAATTAGAATCGATGCATCCATCCAACTACACATGTTCATGGATGTAAAGTTATTGTTACATTAGTAATAAGGTGTGTCGCAACCTGGATAAATAAGAAAGAGGTGGAATCGACATCATAGTTTATTATAAAAAACCTATGAAAAATCAAGAAAAGGGAAAGGGATGGTCTGCGAAACAGAAATGAGCTTGGGAGTCGGTTATGTGTGGGAAAGGTATTAACACCCGTCAATGCCTGTCCTAAGACATTACATTTAATTGAATGAATAAAATGAGTGTGATTTTATAAAATGTATATTTTTTTCCAAAATGGAAATAAAATGCAAATAAAAACAAAAAATATTTTTTAAATTAAAGAACCCAACAAGGATTGAAATGTGTTTGTTTAAGAAATTCAATATTTTTTGAATTTTTATTCTTTTGGTTCTGCATGGGAATTTAATTTTGTATAGCAGATACGATGCCGTATCTAGATACGGTTCTGTATCTAAATACGGTTCCGTATTGGTTCATGTCTTGCGGTGCCGCTATGGGCAGAGGATGCTGCATAGGGTATTTGGTGCCGAGTTGGCATATGGTTCCATGTTGAGATATAACAGCAGGAAGGCGCATTGATATAGCATGTATGTGATGCAGCATTTGGTGTTGAATAAAATATACGACAATGGAAAGGTGTGTTGAGTTAAAATAGTAAGAATGTGTATATGATGCGACATTCGATATTGAATAAGAGATACGATGTTATGTCCCATGAGATTTCAGAAAAATAATAGTTAAAGATTTATTAAGATAAGATTTGATTGTTAGTTATTATTTATTAATTAAGATAAGATTCTATTATTAGTTATTTTAATATTAGGATTCTGTTAGGAGATTTAGAATTATATCATATCTGTTAATTATCTTTTATATCTTTAGATAGGGAAGAAATGTTATAAATAGAGGAGCTCTAAAGAGTGGAAGGAGGCATTACAAGGATTCAGAACTAGGCTAGGCCAACACCCAAGACTCATATATTTTTCTTGTACTTTTAATATTTAGAGGGAATAAAACTCATTTTCATTTATTTTCCTAAGTGTGATTGGTGCCGGTTGTTACAACTAGTATTAGAGTACGATCTTGAGATATTTCCTTTGTGGATGATGACCTCCACCCACCAAACCACTACTATGGGGAACCGAATCGAAGCACTAAAACAAAGGCTAGAAGAATTACACATACATCAAGAGAAAAGACTAGAAGAAATCCACATAGAACAAGCTAGGAACATGAAGTTAATTCTAAAATGGTTGACAGAACAGGGGTCCAACTCACGACAGAAGGAAGACAAGGATGATCCTAGGGAAAAGCAGAGCAACTGACACACTGATGAAGAAGAAGAGCCCTCAATTGAACCACAAAAGTTGGGAATAAACCGAAGAATAGAATTACCAACTTTTGAAGGAGAAGACATATGCGAATGGTTAGTACACATAGAGCGTTATTTTTGGTTAGCCCGAGTAACAACTGCAGAAAAGCTGGAATATGCAGCTATGACCCTAACAGGGAAGGCATTAACTTGGTTTGAAAGGTGAGAAGAACAAACCCCTTTTCCCACTTGGACGTGATTCAAACAAGATATATTAAAAAGATTCCAACTAGTAGCGGCAGCAAACCCTATAGGACCACTCTTAGAGGTGAAGCAACATGACACTGTCATGCAATACCGAGAAGAACTTAAATTAGCAGCTCAGAATCAACGAAGTTTGGGACAAGACAACTTGATGGGAATTTTTATGAATGGGCTAAAAGAAGAAATAAAGGCAGAAATGAACATTTTTTATTTCGAGACTTTAACGAACATCATGGACAAAGCTACGGTCATAGAAGCCCGAAACAATGCTTGGAGAACCGCTGGCATAACACCAGGAGGGAGGAAGGGTGAAGCAGGGAACCAAAACACTAATTTTGGATTAAATAGAAATCCAGGGTGGGACCAGGCAAGACCCATGATTGTGAAAACTATAACACGTCCGGACAACAATAGGAATACAAGACAGGAATCAAAATTTAAAACTGATAATATCATGCCACTCAAGGCTCCTGCAGGAACCAACAACAACCAACAAAGCTCTAGAGTAAGTGGACCACGCAGATTATCAACTGAAGAATGGGCTGACAGACAGAGGAAATGACTATGTTTTAAATGTGTAGAAAGATGGGGACCAGATCATGTGTGCAAACTCAAACGTTACCAAATCCATATCCTTGAGGATTTAAAAGCAACAAAATCAGAGGAAGGCCTAATCTGACAACAAGAAAATCAAGGAGAGAATGAGTTAGAGCTGGAGAAGCTAGAGTTACAATTATCTTCCTATAGTTATTGGGGTCTCATTACTCACAAAACCTTTAAGGTTAAAGGCAAGATACAAGATAGAGAAGTTGTTATCCTCATTGATCCAGGAGCATCCACAAACTTCATTACATCAAGAATAGTCCAAGAACTACAACTTCCAACTACAAGAATCAAAGAGTTTCAAGTAGTTGGGAACGAAACCATCGAGAAAGGAAATCTATGATGTGAAAGGGTCGAAATAAAAGTTCAGGGAATACAAAGAATCCAATCCTTCTTCATCATGGAGTTGAAAAAACAAAGGTAGTGTTAGGAGCAGGATGGATGACAAGTTTAGGCAAATTTGTGGAAGATTACAATGAAATGATGATCAGTTGGAAGGTGGAAGAAAAAAATTATGTTCTAAGAGAAGATCCATCCTTAAGTCGAAGTAAGGCTTCATGGAAGGCTACCCTTAATGCCCTAAAAGGAAATGAAGAAGGGTACCTAGTCACTTCGATTTCCCTTATCGATGCAGTTAAAGACAACCCACAACTATCCATAGATGCACAGAGACGATTACAGGAGTATGAGGACTTGTTTCAGGAACCTTGTGGATTACCGCCTCAACGAGACCATAACCATGCCATCACACTTAAAGAAGGAGCACAAATTCTTCACCTTAGACCCTACACATACTCGATGCATAAAAAAATGAGATAGAGAAGATGGTGGATGAAATGTTGCAATCAAACATAATTCAACCGAGCGCCAGCCCTTTTTCTAGTCCCGTAATCTTAGTCAAGAAAAAGGATGGCAGATGGTGATTTTGTGTAGATTACAGGGCACTAAACAAGGTGACGATCCCTAATAGATTTCCAATTCCTCTCATTCAAGAACTTATGGATGAAATAGGAAGGGCCAAAATATTTTAAACGCTAGATTTAAAATTTGGGTACCATCAAATAAGAATGAAGGATGAAGATATTAAAAAGACAACTTTTAGAACGCATGAAGGGCACTACGAGTTCCTCGTTATGCCTTTTGGGCTTACCAATGCCCCTTCAACTTTTCAAGCCTTGATGAACAAAATTCTTAAACCATATATGAGAAAGTTTGTATTAGTGTTCTTCGATGACATCCTGATCTATAGCTTGGATCAAGAACAACACATGCAACATTTAAAATAGATCTTTGAGATATTGAGGCAACAAAAACTACACCTTAATAAGAAAAATGTCGTTTCGAACAAGAACGAATAGAGTATTTGGGACACGTTATATCGGCCAAAGTAGTAGCCGATCCAAAGAAGATAAAAGACATGAACGACTGGCCAACTCCTAAAGACCTCACGAGCCTAAGAGGTTTTCTAGGATTAACCGGTTATATAAGATTTGTGAAGAATTATGGCAAAATTGCGTGGCCTCTAACTCAATTATTGAAGAAAAAAGACAACTTTCAATGGGGACCCGAAACACAACAGGCCTTTTAAGAATTAAAGAAAGTAATGGTGACTATTCCGGTCTTGGCAATTCCCTCCTTTTCTAAACTGCTTGAACTAGAAATCGACGCGTCCAGAAAGGGAACATGAGCAATATTATCACAAGAAGGAAGACCTGTAGCATATATGAGTCATAAACTCTCAGAATGGAATTAACAAAAATCTGTTTATGAAAGAGAATTAATGGCTATTGTATTAGCCATTCAGAAATGGAGACATTACCTTCTAGGATAAAAATTTACAGTGCATACAGACCAAAAAGAGCTTGAAATTTCTCTTAGATCAAAGGTTAGGAGGCGAAGATCAACAAAAGTGGGTATCCAAATTAATAGGATATGATTTTGACATCAAATACCGGGCTGGAAGAGAAAATCAAGTGGGAGATGCATTATCAAGGAAAATACAATTCTTAGCCATTACAACAGTAACCACAACAGAATTAGAAGATATAAAAAGAAGTTCAAAAAGACCCAAAGCTGGTGAGCATTATCCAAGACTTGTTGCAGAATTAAAGCCTGTATCCAAACTATGAATTACGGAAAGGAAAACTATTCTACAAGGGTCAATTAGTGTTGTCAAAGAATTCAAGATGGATTCCTAATATCTTACAAGAATTTCATGATTCGAAAACAGGGGTCGTCTATTGGGAAGGAATGAAGAAGAAATTTCTGGACTATGTGCGAGAGTGTGAAGTTTGCCAGCGAAATTAACATTAGAATTTGGCACCTGCTGGATTACTCCAACCAATGCCAATTCCAGAAAACGTGTGGGCTAACTTCGCTATGGACTTCATTAGGGGTTTACCCAAAGCAATAGGGAAAGATACAATATTATTAGTCGTAGATAGGATGACAAAATATGCTCATTTTTTTTGCTCTCTCTCATTCATAAACGGCGAAGGAGGTAGCAACACTGTTTGTGCAAGAAATAGTTAAATTACACGGGTTTCCAACCTCAATCATTTCAGACAGGGATAGATTGTTCATGAGCACTTTTTTGACCGAACTCTTCAAAGAAGTTGACACTAAACTCAAGATGACTTCAGCATACCACCCTCAAACAGATGGGCAAAGTTAAACAGTCAATAAATGTGTTGAAACTTATCTCGTGTGTTTCTCAAGTTATAAACCAAGACAGTAGCCAAAATGGTTACCATGGACAGAATATTGGTATGATACCAATTACCATGGTTCTATAAAAATGTCACCATTCAAAGCTCTATATGAAAGGGATCCTCCTCCACTATTAAGAGGGGAAGGAGGTGCAACTATAGAAGAAATTCAGGGCCTGATGCAGGAAAGAAATTCAATATTGGATGAACTAAAGATGCATTTGGACCAAGCACGACAAAGGATGAAGATGTATGCTGACAAAAGAAGATGTGAAGTTGAATTTCAATAGGGAGACAAGGTTTTTCTTAAAATTCAACCATATCGCATGAAGACTTTGGTAAGGAAATTAAATAAAAAACTAAGTGCTTGATTTTATGGACCCTATGAAGTTTAGAAAGGATTGGAAAGGTAGCCTACAAGCTTAAACTCCCAAATTCCACTCGTGTGCACCTAAATTTTCATGTCTCTCTCCTTAAGAAATGTATAAAACCAAATAATCCAACACAACCCTACCATATACACTTACTGCAGATTGGGAATTATTGGTCGAACCAGCACAAGTTCTAGCAAGACGACAAAACACAGTAGGACAATATGAAGTTTTGATTCAATGGAAGGATCTCCCTAAGTTCGAAAATTCTTGGGAATTGGCCTCCGATATTCAACACCATTTCCCTTCTTTCCACCTTGCGGACAAGGTGAATCTTGAAGGGACTGGTATTGTTACGTCTCATGAGATTTCAGAAAAATAGTAGTTAAGATTTATTAAGATAAGATTTGATTGTTAGTTATTATTTATAAATTAAGATAAGATTCTATTATTAGTTATTTTAATATTAGGATTCTATTAGGAGATTTAGAATTATATCACATCTGTTAGTTATCTTTTATATCTTTTAAATAGGGAAGAAAAGTTATAAATAGAGGAGCTTTAAAGGAGTGGAAGGAGGCATGACAAGGATTCAGAACTAGGCTAGGTCAACATCCAAGACTCATCTATTTTTCTTGTACTTTTAATATTTAGAGGGAATAAAACTCATTTTCATTTATTTTTCTAAGTGTGATTGGTGTCGGTTGTTACATACAGCAATGGGAAGGCGTGTTGAGTTACAACAATAAGAACGCACATGTCATGCGGCATTTGACCATACGACAATGTTTTTGTGTTTCACTTGTGGGTAAGATGACGTCATTCGACATTGAAATGATGTCATACGATTCTGGGTTGGCGATGATGTCATTGGGCTCCAAGATGACGTCATACGGTTTGGCGGAAGTATTGTGGTGGAGGCTCTTGATGATGTAATACGTTTCTGGCAACAATATGCTCTGGAGATTCTGGATGACGTCATACGACTGGTGTGTGACGTCATATGCCTTGGGCGAGAGAACAATGATGGAGGTTCTAGATGATGTCATACGGTTGGCATGTGACATCATACGATTTAAGATACTTGGCAGTGCTTGAGAAAAGGTGGAAGGTACTCTGCAAAGGTTGAGATAAGGTTGGAGGTAATCGGCAAAGGTTGAGATAAGGTTGATGTACTCGACAAAGGTTGATATAAGGTTTAAGGTTATGGTGATACTGATTTGGTAAGAGTGATACAAGTTCAAGGTTAACGAATGATTATGGCAATGTTATGGATGACATCATAAGGTTGGCGTATGATGTTATATGGTTTGGGAGAGAGAATTATGATGGAGGTTCTGACATCATACGATTTTGGGTTTTGAGATGTAGTTTTAGGTTTTGGGAGATTTTAGTGAAGGTTCTGGATGACAGAAAGTGTATGATGACGCCATTCGGTCCTGAAATGACATCATACAACAAGGTTTTAACTTGTTCAATTTTGAAAAAATTGATATGCATAAAAATTAAAAGACTGCAATGTGAATTTTCAAAAGGTAGGGATAAGTATTGTTCTTCATATCAAGATTGTTTCCGTGGCAACAATCATTCTCCAAAATGCTCAAAGTGACTCGTGATGACTCGGCAGTGAGACTATATGACATAGCTTGCCGAGGAGGTTGTCACTCAGAATGACGAGAATCTGAAGAGCTCGTCCACGTCGAGTATGTGCTCGGTAAAACTTAGCGAAGAGGTATATTATCGAGAGAGAAGAAATTCTCATATTTATATATCCAATTATCTACATTATCCCTGTTAAATGTAGGAAGGCGGATTTCTGTTAAAGATTCAATCAATCTCTCATCCAACAGTGCCTCTAATTATGCCTCTAAACGTGTTTTCATTTCTTGAATGGTAGAATCAATCAACCATACTGTAAGAAAATTGACATGTATAAGCATCATAATAGATCCAATGTTGGTGATCTTTCTTTGGACCTCCGATTAGGTGGTCTTTCTTTACACCTCCCAACAAACAACTTACAATATCAAATTCTGATAAATTTAAGCCATTAATAATGGCATCAAAAGAATCGAGATACTCATCGACAGTTGTAGTTTGTCTCAATTCTTTCCATTTTTTCATAGGATCTACACATACATCATTAAATCTTTTTCTAACGAAATATCTGTATGCTTTCCAAGATAATGAGTTTGCATGTATAGTTATTGTCTTATGCCATTCAAGGACAAATCATTCCAAATGAGTTATAACTAATTGTACCTAAATGTCATTAGGTGTATTATCGAGGTGGAAGAAATCTTCACATTTACATATTTAATTATGTACGTTATCCCTGTTAAATATTATAAGGCAGATTTCTATTAAAGACTCAGTCAATCTCTCCTCCAAAAGTATCTCTAATTGTGTCTCCATTCCTTAAATGATAGAATCAAACATACAGTAAGAAAACTAATTAATTAAGATGTATAAGTTCTAGAACATATCAATTGTTTGTGGTTTTTCTTTAGAGCTTTGATTTGGTGATCTTTCTTTACACCTCCCAAGAAAACAACTGAAATATCATATTATTTTGATAAATTTAAGCCACTAGGAATCGCAATACTCATCGATACTTGTAGTCCATCTCAGTTATTTCGATTTTGTTATACGATCTACACATACATCCCCAAATCTTTTTCTAATTTTCATATATATGCTTTTCAAGATAATGATTTTGCATGTGTAGTTACTGTCTTATACCATTCAAGGATAAGAACAGATCCTTCCAAATGAATGATAACCAATGAACCTTGTCAATACCCGATTTCGTTCGGGTGAAAAAAAAATAAAAAACAATTTGATAATAAAAATAAAGACTTTTAATTGTAAAAATAATAATAATAAGTAAAAATAGGTTTGAAAATAAAAAAAGAGAATAAAAACAATAACAAAAAGAATTAATAAAAGATAATAATCATATAAAATTGGAAAAAAATATAATAATAAAATAATGGAATAAAATAAAATTATATAATAAAAAATAATAAGCAAAACATAAGAAAAAGAAGAGGAATAAAGAAAATAACTAAGACTAATGGATAAAAAGGAAAGAAGAGGTTTCGAAAGGTTGAAAGGGTAAAACAGTAATTAGCAGAAAATTGGGAGTGTGAAAGTAAAAGTGTCATGTGTCAGGCTATGAGAGTGTTACTATTCATTATTTGGTGGATGGTGGAATTGAGATTCGGGAGCTTTTCTGAATTTTCTGTTAAGATTGGAGCGGGAAACAATTTGGGTTGGCTATAAATATGATTTTGGTTCGTTGTAGGGATTTTTTGGCTTTTTGGTCTTCTCGACAACGAAGTATTGGAGAGAATAGAAGAGTGCAGTGTGAGCGAGTGTGCTCGTCGGAGGAAGATTCGTTCGTCGGAGAAGTCGGAGAAGATGATCAAAGAACGCAATTAAGTGAATTCGGCACATCAAGAGGTAAGCGTGGTTTAACGTCTTTAGTTATTTGAAGGCATGCATGAATGAATTGCGTTCCTAAGATATGTGGACTATTCATTATCTTCTTGATTGTCTGTATATATCTTGTATTCATTTTGGCCGAGTTCTTGAAGTTCCGATCAATGTAAATCATAGTTAGATGTTTGTTCGTGTTCTTGTTTTTGATTGAATAAAAAAGATCCTTCTTAGTTTATATCGTGTTTGTAAAACCATTAATTCTTGTAACTGTGAATCACACCACGTTCGCTGGTAGTTTCACAAAATTATCCATGAGACGCGATAGTTCTTGTTCATCCTCCTCCAACGTTGTGCCCTGTGCAAGAATCTGTGACTTGAATTCAAGTTTATATTCAATGTCAGTCATATTTCTGCTGGTGATTAGTCATCTTACCTTCACGACTTCTATACCTTGATCGAAATCCGAGAACGTTGTGGTTTGCGGTATCAAATTTATTTGAACACGGATGAGAGAAGTAATGATAGGAGTTGTTGTGGTGACTATATGTAAGGAGAAGTCACATGAGATAGTGAAGGAGGAGTTTCAAAAGGTGAAAGAGAATTTGGAATGGGAATCGGAGATGAGAAAAGTTTTGCTCAAATGGATGAGGAGCTCACTGGAGCCAACATGCTCACTCTAGTACCACCATTGCAGTTGTGCCGCCAAGCCTCACTGTTCCTACGCATTGCCGCGAGTCACCACCATGATGTTGCATTGCCATTGGCGATAACCATAATCTCCTACACCACCAATCTTCCATCGAGCTTCGCTACATTGTCTCTACCTTGAGTCGTGGTGACTCTTTCTATCTACTATCTTTGCCACTCTTTCTTCCTTAACCGACTACGTCACCACCCTAACCTCCAGTAACGTCATGAAAAATAACCCTAAGTCTGAACGTATGCACCTAATAACATTCATGGAAGTGGCAAAGTCAAAGTGGTGTGAGCGTGTTCTGGTCATAGTCGTGCAAGGCGTTTTCTTCAAGGCATACTTCTTGGGGTATATGACCTTACCTAAATATGCACACTGCATGATGCGTTATCTTGAGGAGGAGGCAATACACTCTTATGCAGAGTTCCGGAAGGAGTTGGACAAAGGCAATATACAGAACATGTTAGCTTTAGTCATTACCATAGACCACTAGCTGCTCCCACCAAATTCCATTTTAAGGAATGTTGTCATGGCTGTCAGAGCTGATGAGGCACACCATCGCGATGTCAACCACTTTGCTTTAGACATACACTACCAAAGGAGTGAGTTAAAAAAAAGATTGCAGAACTTGGAACTAATATTGGTTTTTTAACAGTGAACAGTAATTATGCTTCTTCTCATTTATAAGAAATTATTGAGAAGAGGAAGAAGCTGTCGGCAGTAGATTGCTTAACATCTATGTTCAAAGATGTCACCGCAAAAGAAAAATGACGGAAAAAAGACTAAGTTTGGCAGAAAACTCTTCACTATTTTAATCGTTGAATGGGTTTCTTCAATCGTAAATATATGTTTGGTCTGTCACTTGAAAGTGTTGGCTTGCTTATGCTCCTGGACAAGGGAATACCAAGAAAACCACGGAGATGCGTTCTAAATACATAAGTGAGGACCACTTTTTTTTCTTCTCGTTCACGTTCAATTTCATGCAACAAATTTCAAGATTTATATATAAGTGGGAACCACTTTTTATTCTTCTCATTCACGTTTCAAGATTTATATTAAAGAGAAGTCCATTTTTCTTTTATTTTATTTCACATTGGCTAATCAAAATTGCATAAAAGTGGGTCCATTTTTATATTTTATTTTTATTTATGTGCTAATTTCAAATTTGCACATAATAAACACCACTTCCTATTCTTGTTTTGCTTAAATTAAATAAATTTGAAATGTTACATATTTTTCTTGTATTTTTCTTGTATATGAAATATTATTTTTAAAATAAATTTTTGATTAAAATTCCAAATGACCGTTCGTGTCATGCAGAATTTATTTTAAATAATAACTCTTGATTAAAGTTCCAAATGGTTGCATGCGTTATGCGGAATTAAAGTCGAAGAGTTTCAATTTTCGTTTGGATCATCAAAAGGGCCGCATGCGTCTATGATACCCGAAATGAAATTTAATTTTCAAAAATAATAAAAATATAAAAAATTCTCAAAAATATCAAATTCTCAAGTAACTCAATTTTCTTCTAGAATTACGTATTCCCTAATTCTTCACCCGTTATGGATGTAGATACGTAAGAGCAAGGTCAATCCTTGTCAGACTCTTTTATTTAAAATTATTATTTTGTTTTACTAGCTTTTCTTTTATTTCTTTTAGGAAAGAATAAACATTCTATTAAACCACACTCGTTTTACTCATTCGATTAGAGGTACTGTCTTATGACGGGCGTTGTAGGGGTGCTAACACCTTCCTCATACGTAACTGACTCCCGAAACTTAGATCCAGTTTCACAGACCTTTCCTTATTCTTTTCTTAGTTTTCCATAGTTTTCAGTAAAAATGATGGTGGCGACTCCTTATTCTCGATTTTCAAATCAAACTACTTTTTTTTTGGATCACCGTCAGCCGTCGTCAACGAGGTCGCGACATACCTAAACGTCATTAGTTGTATTGTCAAGGTGGAAGAAATTATCACATTTATATATCTAATTATCTACATTATACCCGTCAAATTTAGGAAGGCAGATTTCTGTTGAAGACTCAGCCAATCTGTCCTCCAAAAGTGCCTCCAATTGAGTCTTTGGATGTGTATCCATTCCTTGAATAGTTCAATCAACCATACTTTAAGAAAACTAATTAATTAAGATTTATAAGCGCCAAGGCAGGTCCACTGGTTGTGATCTTTCTTTAGACCTTTGATTTGGTAGTCTTTCTTTACACCTCTCAACAAAAGAATTGACAATATCAGATTTTGAAAAATTTAAGCCTTTAATAATGACATTAAAAGGATTGCGATACTCATCGACATTTGTAGTCTCTCTCAGTGCTTTCAATTTTGTCATATAGGATATACACAAACATCCCTGAAATCATTTTCTAACTAAAGATCTATATGCTTTCTAAGACAATGAAGTTGCATGTGTAGTTACTGTCTCTTGTCATTCAAGGACATCCTTAGTGATAACCAATTGTACCTGATTGTCATTAGGTGTATTGTCGAGATGGAAGAAATTCACACATTTTTATACCGTATTATCTACATTATCCCCTTTAAATATAGTAATGCAGATTTCTGTTAAAGCCTCAATCAATCTCTCCTCTAAAAAAGCCTCCAATTGTGTCTTTAAACGTGCCTCCATTTCTTGAATGGTAGTAACATCGTAAGAAAATTAATTAAGATGTATAGGCGCTAGAACAGATCCACTACTGGTGGTCTTTCTTTACACCTACCAAAAAATAACTGACAATATCATATTCTGATAAATTTAAGTCATTAATAATGCCATCAAAAGCTTCACGACAGTTGTGGTCTGTCTTTATTCTTTCAATTTTGTCATAGGATCTACAAGTACATTCTCAACATTTTTCTAATAGAAGATCTGTATACTTTACAAGATAATGAGTTTTCATGTGTAATTACTGTCTTGTGCTACTGAAGGACAAATCCTTCAAAATGAATAATAACCAATTACATCTGAATGTCATTAGGTGTATTATCAAGGTGAAATAAATTCTCACATTTATATATCTAATTATCTACATTATCCTCGTTAAATGTAGGTAGGTAAATTTATGTTACAGACTCAATCAATCTCTCCTTCAAAAGTGCTTCAAATTGTGCATCTAAACATGTCTCAATTCATTAAATGGTATAATCAACAATATTACAAGAAAACTAATTAATAAAGATGTATAATCGCCAGAACAGATCCACTGTTGGTGGTCTTTCTATAGACCTTCGATTCAGTGGTCTTTTTTTACACCTCCCAAAAAATAACTGACAATATCAGATTCTTATAAATTTAAGTCATTAATAATGACATCAAAAGCATCGTGATACTCATCGACAATGTAGTCTGTCTTAGTTCTTTCAATTTTGTCATGGGCTCCACATGTACATCCCCAAATCTTTTTCTAAAGAAAGATCTCTATGTTTTCCATGATAATGTATTGCATTTATAGTTATTGTCTTGTGAAATTTCAAGATAAATCTTTCCAAATGAATGATAACCAATTGTACCTGAATGTCATTAGGTATATTATCAAGGTGGAAAAAAATTCTCACATTTATATATCCAATTATTTACATTATCCCCGATAAATGTAAGGAGGCGAATTTCTGTTAAAGACTTAGCCAATCTCTCTTACAAAAGTGTCTCCAATTGTGACTCTAAACGTGCCTTCATTTCTTGAATGGTAAAATCAATCATACAGTAAGAAAACTAATTAAGATGTATAAGCGCAAGAACAAATCCAATATTGGCGGTCTTTCTTTACACCGCCCAAAAAACAACAGACAATAACAATATCATATTCTGATAAATTTTAGTCATTTATAATGGCATCAAAAGCATCACGATACTCATTGCCATTTGTAGTCTGTCTCAGTTCTTTCAATTTTGTCATAGGATCTACATATACATCCCCATATCTTTTTGTAACGCGAAAGATCTGTATGTTTTCCAAGATAATGTGTTTGAATGTGTAGTTACTGTCTTGTGTCATTGAAGGATAAATCCTTCCAAATGAGTGATAACCAATTGTACCAATAAGTGTATTATCGAACTGGAAGAAATTCTCACATTTATATATGTAATTATTTACATGATCCCGTTAAATGTAGGAAAGCGGATTTATGCAAAAGGACTCAGCTATTTTCTCCTCCAAAAGTGCCTCCAATTGTGCTATAACAATTCTTGAATGGTAGAATCAGTTATACTATAATAAAACTAATTAAGATGTATGAGCGTCATAATAGATCCACTGTTGGTGGTCTTTATTTAAACCTCCAATTTGGTGGTCTTTATTCAAACCTCCAATTTGGTGGTCTTTTTTTACACCAACAACTGACTATATTATATTTTGATTAATATAAGTCATTGGTAATGACATCAAATGCATCGTGATAGTCATCGGCAGTTGTATTCTGTCATGTTCTTTCAATTTTGTCATAGGATCTACATGTATATCCCCAAATATTTTTATAACGGAAGATTTGTATACTTTCCAAGATAATGAGTTTTCATGTGTAGATACTATCTTATGCTATTCAAGGACAAATCATTTAAAATGAATGATGACCAATTGTACCTAAATGTCATTAAGTGTTAAAGACTCAGCCAATCTCTCCTCCAAAAGTGTCTCCAATTGTACTTTTAAACATGTCTCCATTTGTTGAAAAAAGGTAGAATCAACTATATTGTAAGAAAACTATTTAATTAAGATGTATAATCGCCAGAACAGATCAATTGTTGGTGGTCTTTCTTTAGTCCTCAGATTTGGTGGTCTTTCTTTACACCTTTCAGAAAACAACTGACATTATTAGATTCTATAAATTTAAGCCTGTAATAATGGCATTAAAAGCACTGCGATACTTATCGACAATTGTAGTCTGTCTCAGTTTTTCGAATTTGTCATGAGATCTACAGGTACATCCCCGAATCTTTTTCTAAAGAAAGATCTTTTTGGTTTCCATGCTAATGTGTTTTGCATATGTAGTTATTGTCTTGTGTCATTCAAGAACAATCTTTCCAAATGAATGATAACTAATCTTTCCAAGTGTTTATCAAATTTGCTTAGTGAAGTTTTTAAATACTTGCTGCATAAGAGCATAGCATACACATCCTAAGCAATTCTGAATAGCTCTTTCATATCTTTGTCATTCTGCATTCGAAAAACCAGTATCCATGGCCTCACATACTCCCAAAAAAAGAACCCGAACCCAATCCTCAACTCAAGAAGAGGATTACGGTCACCTAGAAAGTTGGTTCAATGGTGAAGCTAAGCAGATGCAGGAGTATATTCATACTTTCAGTAGGAAGAATCTGATTGCGCCTAAGTTCTTATCTATGGCCTGGCTGAAGGAGGAACAACTAGAGGAGATCAGAGTCATCATAAACCATCATAAGCTGAAGAAATTCCTTGAGTTGAGTGGCTACATCTATCCAAACCTGGTCAAAGTCTTCTACACAAATCTAACAATTGATGGAGAAAACACGAACTCACACGTGAAAGGAGTAGACATCGAAATCACACCCAAGGTATGGTTTGCAGTAACTGGTCTGAGGTATGAAGGACAACGGATTGAGAGAGGAGCACTGTATGACTTTAACAAAACTGTGTTCTATAAGGCTTGCATGAGGTATCCAGGAGAGGATGTGAAACCATTCGGAGTTGGAAAACTTGCCATGACTCCCAGAATTTTAAAGTTGCTGATTGTTTGGATGCTGACACCGAGAGGAAGCAATCATGCAACACTCACTGAGGATGACTTAATGCTGCTGTACTACCTGATCAACAAGGTGAAAGTGAATTGGGTTCCACCATGATGGAGCACATGATGAAGGCCAAGAAGTTTGACCTCCGATTTGGTGGTCTTTCGTTAAACCTCCGATTTAGTGGTCTTTCTTTACACCTCCCACAAAACATTTGACAAATTCAGATTCTTATAAATTTAAGTCATTAGTAATGGCATCAAAAGCATCACGATACTCATTGACATATATAGTTTATCTCAGTTCTTTTAGTTTTGTTATAGGATATACATCTCCAAATCTTTTCTAAACGAAAAATCTGTATGCTTTTCAAGATAGTGAATTTGCATGTGTAGTTATTGTCTTGTGTCATTCAAGGACTGATCCTTCCAAATGGATGATAACCAATTGTATGTCATTAGATGTATTATCAAGGTGGAAGAAATTCTCACATTCATATATCCAATTATCTACATTATCCACGTTAAATGTAGGAAGGCAGAGTTTTATTAAAGACTCAGCCAATCTCTCCTCAAAAAGTGCCTCTAAACATGCTTCCATTTCTTGAATCGTAAGCAATCCTTTTCTAAGGTAGGATGCCTAATTTAAGTTTGTAATTTAAGCCCGATATGCACTATATAGTAAGATATTATATGCATTTTCTATATTTAATGTAACTAACATGGAAAAAAGGAGAATGAAGAATATGATTCCTACTTGTAGTAAAGAGCAACGGAATAAAAATGAAATACAGTTATGAACGATGTAATCGGCTAATGCGAGCGGTGGTAACATGAAGACCTGCTTAGAAGCATATATCTTTAGGGAGGAAGGATGCAAAGAATGAAGAGACCCTTCAGTCCGTCCATGAGAACTAGAAAGACAAGATTCACTATTACGAAGGGTCATCAATACCATCTCAGGAGAAGAGGAGGAGCTCCATAGTCCACTCGAAAAAGACATCTAAAGGTGATTCAATCGATCAACTCAGTTAGCCGGTGCAGGAAAAAAAGTATGCCCTCCACTTCAAAGTAATAGACCCAAAACAGAATGACCCCATGCTAATAACAATCTAAGTTGCAAACTTCGCAACAATGAAGACAGTCAAAAGATGTCATAGTGCCTATGGCCGAACAAATTATAGGCTTCTTGGGAGAGTGAGTGGAAACTCGAGGATACATCGACCTTTATACCAAATTCGAGAAGGGGAATCGTTAGTGTCGCGACTGATCTCACAACTGTAGACGGCGATCCAAAAATATAAGAAATGATAAATAAAAAGAGATAGAGTCGTCACCATAGTTTGTTATGGAAAACTATGGAAAATCAAAAAAAAATAATCTGTGAATCAGAGATGAGTTCGGAAGTCGATTACGCATGAGAAAGATATTAACACCCCTGTCCTAAGAAAATTTTTTTAATCAAATGAGCAAAATCAATTGTGGTTTATAAAATGTTTATTTTCCGGAAAATAGAAATAAAATGCAAATAAGAACAAAATAATAATTTTTAAATTAAAGGACCTGACAAGGATTTGCGTACAGCCTTTTTGATGTTCCAAACAAAATTAATATTTTTCGAATTAAATCCCGTATAACGCGAACGGTCATTTGAGAAATTAATCGAAAATTTATTCAAACCAAAATCCGCATTACGCGTACGATTATTAGGATATTTAGTTAAATTTTATTTTTCAAATGAAACACTAAACAAAAAAAAAGAATATTTAATTTTAAGATATTTTTAGTAAAATATAAAATTTATTGAAAATAGAAAAGAAAAAAAAGGTTTTAAATATAAATAAATAAATAAAATGACTTTTTTATTTTATTTAATTCTTTTTTAATGTATGAATATTTGGATTAAATCCAAATTAAAAGGCACCTTACGTCACCCCAACACCTTTTTTATTTCAATTATTCTTTTTTATTATTGATCGTCTTACAATCATTCTTTTTCTTTTTTATTTTTATAAACACAAATTAAAGCTAATAAGTTAAAGCTAATGGATCAAGTCCAAATTCCATCCTAAATCTTTCACTCCTCACTCCAACTACGTTCCAAGTTTTTCCATTCTTTATTCCTAAATGTCTCTCTCTTTTCATTTTTCTATTAATCGGGTTGCACTTGAACTATATCTAACAGCTTATTCAATTCACACCTCCACCGGAATATACCCCCTCTCCTCTAAGCGATTGGGCCAAGCCCACACCAATACACTTCAACTAATCCTAAATTAGATTATGGTTAGGAAAAGAAAAGGAAACTGCAGCAATGGCACTTGCTAGAGGTGTGGTTGCGCCGCTTAAGAGGGAAAACGAAGGAGGTACATGAGATAGGACAGTGTTGTGGTAATCAAGGTCGGCGATGATCATGGATTCCGGTGACGAGGTGCGGTGGCTCGTAAGGAACATTGGCGAGGAGCTACGTCACGACAATGGAGACCGACGACGGTTGATTAAGGAGAATGGTATAGCGAAAGAGAAATGAAGAAATAAGCAGAGGCGCATAGAGCGCCACTCGCATTTTGCTTCTTCTTCTTCTTCTTTTTATTCCTGCCTTCATTTATAGAATTTGATTTTTGGATTCGTTTATGTGTTCTTGCAAGATTTTTTATTTTATTGAATTTCGAGGTCGTGACAACTAAAATGTAGCAAGTTCTGATCTCTCTTCTTTTTCTTTACAATTAATTTGTATTCTGAAACTGTATTTAGAAACTAATCGTTAACTATTCACAAGTTTATATGGAAAAAACTTATACAAAGAACAATAAACACAATAGCAGACCAGTGAAATAATATACAAGAATCACAATTAGTGTACTCTAAACACAGAACCAAGCCAGAGAAATAAGAACCACAATCAAAACACAGAACCAGATCAGTGAAGCAAGAAGCGGACAGAACACTCTAGACTCAATTCAAAACCAGCCAGATTAGCGAAGCTAGTGAAGCAAAAAGCAAGAAGAGCACTCTAAACTCAAAACTCAGAACCAGATTAGTGAAGCAAAAAACAGAAGGCAAGAACGTTGGAATCAATTAGAACCACATACTATGCATTCCATACCTCTTGAAGTCTACTTGCAATTCTTCTTTGGTTTACGACTCCTTAGTCCCAACACTCTTGCTTTCTTTCTTCTTTCCTCAATTTTAAGAAATTTTCTCCGATGAATCTTCTCCTCCACTGTAAAATGGATCCCCCATTTTAAGTCTTTTTTTTTTTTCTTTTATAGATGGAAATTTCCTTGACGATTCCATTTTCCTCCCACGCTCATCTTTTACACGCTTACAATTTGTTACTCTGTAATCATCATTTTTTTTTCAAATCATTCCCAACGTCAAAAACGTTTCCATGCTCTCCTCAATCTCTATTTATTCCATGCCTGCCACCTTTTTATTTTTATTTTATTTCTTTTTTCATTTTCTTTTCTAATATTCTTATTATCAATTAATTAATTTTTTTTAATTTTTTAATTTTAATCTTATTCACTTTTTAACCCTTTTTTAAAAAAAAAAAAAAGAAAATGAATATAAATAAATTAAATTTTTCATTTTCATCCGGACAAAATTGGATGTTGACAGTTAGTACAGAACGATCAAGGTCAGGTACCTCAACATCATAGCTAGCATGTCGTACAACATTCTCATCGGGCGATCATATCTAAACAGTCTATGAGTGATTGTGTCCATATCACACCTCGCCATGAAATTCCCCATCAAGGGTTGAGGAATGGTCACTATACACGTTGAATAGAAAACTACGCAAGAATGTTATGTCCCCAGCCTGAAAATGATCGATCCACCTGAACAAAAATAGTCATTAACCTAAAGTTGGGTGGTCGCCATGACCAACCTCGAGCCAAGGAAAAATAATGACGGCCAAATAAAACCATAAGAGGATACCGTAGACTAACAACTCGGAGAAAGCGGACAAAATATATGCATGGGAGCCAACCTAGGCTCCGATAAGACAAAAAAGATTGGCGACACCCGCCAACCTAGGCTCCGATAAGATAAAAAAGATTGGTGACACCCTCAACTAAAACCATAACCTATTCACGTGGACAATCGAGGATATGCCCGAAGTGGATCCTAGAGTAATGTCACACAAGCTATCAGTATGTAAGGACACCAAACCAGTATACTAAAGGAAAAGAAGACTTAAGGAAGAACACATGCCTCCAGCCGAAGTTGAAGTGCAAAAGCTACTGGATGTAGGTTTTATTAGAGAGGTCCAATATACGACCTGGTTGGCAAACGTGGTCCTGGTTAAGAAAAGTAAGGGACAATGGAGATGTATACTGATTACATAGACCTTAACAAGGCATGCCCAAAAGATGCGTACTCACTTCCTAATATCGACCATTTGGTCGACGACGCCTCTGGAAACACATTTCTTAGTTTCTTGCTTGTATTTTCGAGGCATAACCAAATCCCGATGTACGAGCCTAACATCTACAAGACAACATTCATTACTAAATCGACAAATTTTTGCTACCAGGTAATGTCGTTCGGGTTAAAAAATACAGGAGACATGTATCAACAACTAATGCACCGAGTGTTCCGTAAACAGATCAGACGAAACATGAAAGTATACGTGGATGACATGATTGTAAAGTAAAAAATGATTAACCAACACTTGAAAAGCTTGAAAGATGTATAAGCGTCAAAACAGATCCACTGTTGGTATTCTATTTTAGACCTCCGATTTGGTGGTCTTTCTTTAAACCTTCCATAAAATAATTGACCATATCAAATTCTGATAAATTTAAGCAATTAATAAATACATCAAAAACATTGTGATTTTGATCAACAGTTGTAGTCTGTCTCAATTCTTTCAATTTTGTCATGATATCTACACACTTCCCCAAATCCTTTTCTAACAAATGATTTATATGCTTTTTGAGATGAGTTTGCATATGTATCCACTATCCTGTCCCATTGAAGGGCACATCCTTTTAATGAAAGATAGCCAATTATATCTGGATGTAATGAGATGTATTATCGACGTGAAAGAAATTCTCACATAGATATATGCAGTTATCTACATTATCACCATTAAATGTAAGAAAGTCAATCATTGAAGATAGACATGTTTCTTTTAAAGAATTAGGCAATCTCTCCTTCAAAAGTGTCTCCAATTGTGCCTCTAAACATGTTCCATCTCTTGAATGGTATAATTAACCATTCAGTAAGAAAGCTAATTAAGATATATAAGTGCTAGAACAGATCCACTGTTGGTGGTCTTTTATTAAACCTTGGATTTGGTGGTCTTTTTTTAGACCTCCCAAAAAAAACTGGTTATATCATATTCTGATAAATTTAAGCAACTAATATGACACCAAAACCATTGTGATACTCTGCCTTAGTTCTTTAAATTTCGTCATGAGATCTACACATATCCCCAAATCTTTTTCTAACGAATGATTTGTATACTTTTTGAGATAATGGGTTTGCATATGTATCCATTGTCCTATGACATTGAAGGACATCCTTCCAAATGAATGATAACCAATTGTACTAAGATGTCATGAGGTGTATTATTAATGTGAAAGAAATTCTCACATTGATATATTCAGTTATAAACATTATCACCGTTAAATGTAGGAAATTCAATCATTGAAGATAGGCGTAATGCTTTTAAAGAAATACGTTAAGGTGATGTAAAAACTAGAACATCATGTAATCAGTACGCCTTGTATATATTTCAGTGTGAATTGCTAAGGTTATATCCCAAAATCCGAATTCATAGTCATTTTTCAAAATCTGAATTCCTACAATTCGAATAGCTTGTTCCGAAAATGAATTTTCAAGTTAACTTTCATAAGGGAAAATGAGTCTTTTTAAAATGGGCAATTTGGAAAAGTTGAAAAAGTATGGAGGTATAGGAAGAATATATGGAAGTGTAGGAAGAACATATGGAGGTGCAGAAAGAGGCTCTCTATTAGTTCTCTACACCTGATTTATTTCTAAGTGCTTCTTTCTCCACCTTCATATGTTCTTCTTGCACCTCCATATATTATAAAAGTGAGAATTTTGTTTTTAGATAAAAAAATATTTTAACCCCACCCGTCACCTTAGGTACTTATCTTTACTTTCTTCTTTCGCTGAAACTCTATCCTTCTTGCAAACTAGATAAAAAGAGTGGATGTGGGTTTGTGTGAAGAAATTTCAGATGTAGAGAATTAATGTGATTTGTGAGTCCAAAGAGAGAATGAATAAAAATAATGGACTATGAGGTGACGTGAGCAAATAAAAAGGATGTAAAGATAAGATGTGGTTTGTGGACTAAAGAATATGTGAGGACGTGGAAAAAGACAATTGCTTCCTACACTATACAAAGACAATTGCTTCCTGCACCAAATCAAATGCTTCCTACACCTCATCAATTATTCAAAATTCCAATTGTGTCCTTAACAATTTTATATGAAAGGAGAGCACATTGTGATTCACTTGTTGGTTATGGCAACTCGGTTGCAGTGGCGGGGTAGGTGGTGGCATTTTTCTCTAACGCCTTGTTACATAGGAGTTTGAGTTGTTTTAGAAATAAAGAAAAGCGGTGTAAATAAGTTGTGCATTTTTTTTCAAATTTAATTACGTTATAAGCTTTCGAAAATTGGGTTCCGAAAGAGACTTTGGGAATAAGTATTTCAAAAGTCAATTTAGAGAGGTGCAAGGGTATGTTCCGGAATAGATATTCCGAAACCTTATTTTTTCATTTCAAAAGGCAAATTGGAGGTGGTTGATGTATTTCGAAAAATCTTTTTCAAAAGTAAAAAAAATGCATTTCAAAAGTTAAAAATTACATTAAAAAAAAACTTTTCAAAAGTCAAAAATTACATTTTGAAATATCTTTTTCGAAAGACACTTTTGTCTTTTATTGTGTGTAAGAAGTAAATGACAGGGTATAGGAAACAATTGTCCTATGACCTGCACTTACAATTTTTTTTTTTTCAAATTCTAAAAGTATTCTTAACATTTAAATTTTAAAAACAATGTGCATAGTAGAATTGTTTCAAGCTTTTCGTCAGTGAGGTCCATATCATGAATTTCAATTTGTTGATATAAAAAGTCTTTAAAATAAAATAATAAGGGTATTTGTGAAATTTTAAAAGAATTGTAAGGGCCGGTGATACTAGAAATATAGAGGTGTAAATGTTGTATGGCCTTGTGGACCTAAACAGTGTGTTAGTAGGTGGCGTGAAGAATGAGAGGCGGTGTAAAGGGAGGGACGTAAAGAGTAAAAAGGCTCTTATTTCTTTTCTTATTATTTTTTCTTAAAACGTAATAGGTTGAGCCAAAATTTTATATATATATATATATATATACATATATACATATATGTATATATATGTATATATATACATATATACATATATGTATATATATATATATATATATATATATATATATTTTTATATATTCTGAAAATAAAAAAAAATAAATTTTTAATATAATTAAATTAATTTTTTATTAATAAAATATTATATTTTTATTTTATTTATATTTATATA
>Ga0099824_1000715_pt1 | contig 42282 bp, 18 predicted proteins | sample SiratrowhiteBW_FD_76837 | JGI IMG/M metagenome (GOLD analysis project Ga0099824, IMG submission 76837) | Root nodule microbial communities of legume samples collected from California, USA - Siratro white BW | ecosystem: Host-associated > Plants > Roots > Nodule | place: USA: California... | reverse complement strand
TTATATATTTTATATATATATATATATATATATATATATATATATATATATATATATATATATATATATATATATATATATATATATCCACTGACTCTAAGTCAGTTATATATGAAAAGTTTTACAATTAACAACCAGATGAATTGGAATTGACTAAATTTAAGCAAAGATACGTGAGAAAAATAAAATAAAAATGACAAAATGTGAGATGATATTTGGGAGGAAATTATAAAAACTGCAAACTGTTGCATTTGACGACAGATAAGTCAAGTGGCTGATTGAATAAAGTAGATTAAGAGAAGTCCTACTCTGTATTCAAAACAGGGATTGATACTTGATAATCTTTGGGGATTCTCAAATAATAAAATCTGTTTCCTCTCAACTTGTGCGGATTCTCAAAGGTTTTGGATGGAAAAAGGATACAACAACTTTAAGGCAACATGTGGTTAATGCAATTGTCCAGTATGGTCGGTGAAGAGCACTGATGTTTCCAAGGACGTCCTCTTTGCCCTTACATATGTAATGAGAATGTATTATGCTTATGTTCTCCCTACGGTGCTTAAGCGTACAATCTTTCTAACAATAAATACTGTTTTTGACCTAAAAATAATAACAATAATAACAGAAGACAATGATGTTGAAAAGCTCCTCTATTTTAACGGGTGTAGCATATGTTAGTGGCTTTTTCTATGTTTCAAAGGGATACTAGTTTTCTTGGTAAGTTTGTGTAAGAAAGAATATTTATCCTACTGTCTTTATTCCTTTCTGGTGAAATTGTTCATTCCAAAAAAGATTTAAAATGCCCCACTTGGGAAGTATTTGTTAACCATATTACAGTAATTTCAGATATTTTGCTGACATCAAAAAACTTGCATTTCCTGTATAAGAAATAACAGTTATAGTAGTTAGCTGTTTCATTAATGTTTCACTTTGTTTGGTCAAGAAGAACTCTCTTTGGCATTTAATCAAATAGTGTTAAAGGATTTATTACTCGAAGAGCATTTTTACTCATGTTCCCTCACTCATGCATCCTCATACAGACATTTGGTTAATAAACAAAATTCAAATGATACAACAAAAATCTGACTTGAATGATCCATGATCAATGAATTTTCCGCAGGTAATTCAGAGAATGATAACAAATAACAATAAAAACAAGAGCATTTTCTCACTAAGCGGGTTCAGCAACATGGACCAAACAATGACACTATAATTTGTCAAAACCCAATTTAAATCTAGGTATTTTTTAATGCATTATTTTACAATTTACCTTGTTCTTCCTCTACTTCTATTTACTTTGCTATACTCCATCTAATGATCTCTTCTTACTGAGACTTCTATGAGTCTTATCATCGCATGGCCAAATCATCTTAGGCAAGAGATAAACTCTTGTAGCAATTCATCACCCACCATTCAACACCATAAAGCATTATTAATCGTAAGTTTGCTCAGTAAAAAACAATAAAAAGATCCATTATCAGTGCGTAGTAGATTGTTCCATGTCAAAAAAAAACCATTAAGGCACACTCTTCCCATCCCAAAAAAAAAATCTGAATTCAAGAAGCTAAAACTAAAATTTTCAGGTGACTATGGTTCTTGTTATGTTTTTAACAAGCCAACACATCAACTACCAACTTGCATGAAAATTACATCAAAAAGGGTCAGTTAGTAGGAAACAGGCTTACCTATTGGTAATCTCCAGCTTAAAAAAAGGCTGCGAGCCTGCTCCCCAGTGATCTTCCCATCCCTGTCAGTGTCAACTTCCAAAAACACCTTTGTATATTTCTGCACATCAGTAGGTTTCATTTTTGGCCAAGAAGGCTGCACATTGTCAGAATTTGCATTTCCAACCCCACCAGTCATCCCAGATGGTGTATGTGGAGAAGAAGCTTGTGGTGAAATTTGCTGGTTTGATACAGCCTGTGGCCGCTGAAACTGACTATTTGCAGGCAGCACTGAGGAGAAAGCACTCTGCAATGAATCAAGTGAATTTTGCTTATTTGCAGGCTGGGGACCAGTGGAAACAGGAACAATGGCTGATGAGGCATTGGTAACAGAATAACTGTGTCCAGCAGGTTCTTGTTTCGGTGTTGATGAGGCAGCAGAGAAAAAGTCATTGCCCAAAACTGAATTGGAAGAGAACCCATTTCCAGAAACACCCAATCCTTTAGTGTTAACAGTTGTTGACTGGGGCATTGGTGAGACTGGAGATGACTGGGGCATTGGTGAGACTGGAGAAGCCTGGGGCATTGGTGAGACTGGAGATGACTGGGGCATTGGTGAAACTGGAGATTGTGCCGTGTGTAAGGCAGCTGACGGGTTCATTCCTGCAGGTCTGGTAGCCACCATACCAGGCCTAGCATTATTCCAATCATTTGATAGCCCAGGATTTGAGAAATTGTGACCACCCATGTTAACTCCTCTAGAAATATCTGGGCCTGCAACACCCTGTTGCGGACGCGCAGCGCCGGTAACAGGCATGGACTGATGAGGTCTGACGGCAGGATTCTGCTGTGGAGGATAATACTGCGGGTTTGCACCAGGAACTCCTAACCCTTGTCCTCTATAGGCAAAACCTTGAGCCGGATTGGGTGCAGTACCACCCATCTGCCCAACAGGCCCGGGACGGGGCCTCACATTCGCGACAGGTTGAGGTACAGCAGCAAGATTAATCTGCGGCGCGGGGATTTTAGCAGCAGCAGGACCATATAACGCTGCCTTCACAATGTCCGGCGTTAAATCTCGCTTACTCTGAGCCACAGTAACTAACCTCAGAGCATTAAAAAACTCCGCGCGCCCAAGGAAACCAGTTTTGGCCTGATCAGCATACGCCCATACCTGCAACTCACACCGAGAACACGAAACATTACACAAGAATAATCCAGATCGGTTAAACATTTTCAAGGAAAAGCGAACGAAGAATAAAAGAAAGCCTAAATAAAATATTCTAAGCGAACGATACCGAAAGCATAACCATCGATGATGAAAATCTAATGCCTCCAAGAGAAAACACATACCGAAACAATCAATTTAAGTGTAGTGAATTTAAACATTTGCTTTAGATTAGAAATTTGAAAGCGAATAAAACCTGAGCGAGAACTTGTTTGGGCAAATTGGATCCCATGAAGAAAGAGACCGCTTCAGCTCCACTGATTCTGCCATCTCCGTCCAAATCTGCTCTCCTGAAATACGCTTCGAACTGATCCATGTTAGGAGCCGCCATTGCACTCCCTTCGTCTTCGTCCGCAGAGTAGATCGCGCGCCCTGGAGTTAGTTAGGGATTTGATTCGTGGAATTGAGGAATTGCGGTGGAAGAGGGAATTCGATTACAGCGTGTTTTGAATTGCAGATTTGGAAGCAGCAAAGGAAGGCCAAAAAGTGAATTGAGAAGTGCTTTTATTTTGATTCCGGCGAGGTGGCTGAGATGTGGCTTCTTCTCCAACTGCAACGACCGCACCACTGGCTGTGCTCAAACGGAGAATACTAATTTCATTTGCATCTATATCTACATATAGTAATAATCGCACCGTTCAGACACTCGAACAAAATAATAATAATAATTCACGAAAAAAAAATAATGATAATACAAAAGATTTACAATAATTACAGACATATTTTTCTAATAATAATATTTTCTATAACTTACTTCTTTTCAAAAAAAATCTAGGAAAAAGAAAAACATGGAGCATTTTGAAAAGTAATGGTTACTTATACTTTGATAAGTGTTAATATTCATTTTTTTAAGCCTTTTATTTATTTATTTTGTCGTCATTTTTTAGGGAATTAGTGATCTTCCATTTTTTATTAGTTAATTATATTCATAATTTAGGGAATCGATATATAAAGAGTACAAGAAATTTGTCATTTTCATTAATATCATTAGTTAATGGTAGAAATCGTAAAAAAGTCAATCACCTGGCCTCATAAGTAATATCCAGTTCTTTTCAAGGTAAAATAATGACATTTATTATATAATAATTTTTTTAATTTTGCATCCTTTTTTACAGCTAGCATTGTCAATTTTTCTTTCATTTTTTATTTTATTTTTCATTGGCTGTGCTCTTTTATTATTTACCTTTATTGGGATTTTCAAACTAATAAGCATGTTGGGATCAATCGTTAAACAAAACTTTTCTTTTTCGCTGTGATGTATGAAAAATTACAGCAATTATTTTTGGGTTAAATTGCAAAAAAATTACGAGTAAAGATATCACTGTGTATGACATGATATAATAAGTGATGATTTTGTTTTTTTAGATATGAAGTTAATAATTCCATGTGTATAGAAAAAAAATATCTTAAAAAAAAAACATAGTCATTTCATTTTGTTTTAATGAACATCGTCATTAATTCATGTCAAACTTGAACTAAGAATACTAATTTTTCTTTTATTTTCTATATTTAGACATTCAAAATTCTACTTTAGTTGTTTCAGGAACTTGTATGACTTGTAGCTAGTTTTCTTATACTCGTTCTATGGATAAAATCTATATTAATGACCACAAACTATTGATAAAATAATAATGTATTATTTTGATTATTACTTTGTATTGATATATTTTTTTATTAAAATAAGTGTTACTTTCTATTATAATTATTACATAAATTTTTTTATCTTTTTATTCTCTTATTAATGAAAATTTTAGTTATCCTATCAATATATTTAAGATATTACCATAATGCAAGGTTTGAGCATTTTCTTCCTTTTATTCTTTTTATATTTCGAGAATTTAAATATTTTTATCGTTTTTAAATAATTATAATATATATATATATATATATTATTTTTATAATTTTATTTTAAAATTATACCTTTTTATTTCATATACTTCAACTATATTACCAATTTTTACGAAATTATCATAAGAATACAAATCGTATGTGAATGAATATATAAATAGTTACAATAAAATATTTGAGATGATGGTGTGTTTTTTTAGAAAAATTAAATTTGATCCTGGTATACTTAATTATCATATTTGTATAATAATTATATAATTTTATAAGCATAAGTCATATTATAATAAATTATAAAGTCACTTTCAATATAAAATTTTAAGAGGCATGTTGTTTAACTCTTTTTATCTTTACTCTATAGTAAAATAAATTTTTGAATGAATTTATTTTGTAATAGCACATATATTTATCAAATTTTATGTTTACCATTCTAACTATAATTGAACAAAATTTCTAATACTAAAATATCAAACTTTACACTAACATTATTTTTTGTTCCGGATAAAGTGGAGCAAGTCAGAAAAAATTGATAACTTAAAAATCGTGTAGACACTCATCTAACTTTTCACACTCGAATGATCTCGACATATTCGGATCGGACAAAAGATATCAATAAAAACTGTCCGATAATTAAGTTATTTACTATTCAAGTCAGTATAAGAGTAACAATAATCTTATGTTTTAAAATAATATTTTTTATGTGTTATTTTTAGATAAATCGTTTAGTAAAATCTGTTATCGATTTAATTATTCTAGTTAATTTATATATATATATATATATATATATATATATTTAAATATAAAAATATTAATATGTAAAACAGATATAATAAAAAATGCGACCCATGTAACTATTTGTGTCAAAATAATTAATATTTGTATTCAATACTGATTTAAGCTATCTTAAAATTGTTATTTATTGTAAACTTTTTATTTATATTAAAACAAAGTCAAGTTGGCCAAAGTGGTCAATGGCCACACACCAATAGCCATGGTTGCAATGCATTGCTATTATTTATTACTTGTTAGCAAGCCTCTGTTATTTTTTTTAACCAGTTGTTTTCGTAAATAATGAAGAAGTTATGAATGAGTGACTCACTTGCTGAGACACCTAGTATGAAAAAAATGGTTGAGCAGATTTTCATAACAACATACAAAATGTTAATGAAGCCTAACCATGATAATAAGCTAAGGTAATTATAACTTAACACAAATAAGTCAAATCTCAGGCTAAGTGGGAGAAGCAATCAATCAGGTTCAAAACTTGTAAAATTGTAACAGATCACAGTAACTGTTGATCAACACTTAGCTCTGTAAGCAAATCAATTTATACAATGTGCATGTGAACAAATAGTTATACCAAGCTGCAATCAAGAACTGAGTCTTCAAACTATCCATTTCATAGATTTGTCAAAGAAAATAAGAGCTGTAACAGCCTGCAACTTCCATTTTACTCATCAATTGGTCAAATCCTGCGTAAACAAAACAACAGAATATTTTTACAGATGTTTATTGAGAAATTTATCCTAAGAATTGAAAATAGTATACCTAAGTCAGGACTGTGGATGTACATATCCTTGATCCTATGAGGTGATGAATTCTCAAAGGGTTGAACAACCTGAACGCTTTCTGCGCGTATCTTTTTCTCTCGTGGAGACTCAACTTCTGGCTCGGCTTCTGGCTCCACAACATTGGGTGCGGGAGCGAGTTGCTTCCTCTTCGAACGAGCTCTTCTGTTCTGGAACCAGTTATAAACATTTGTCTCTGATATTTGGCCATGTTTCCCCAGTTCAATGGTTATCTCCTTGATCTTCTGCTTGCTCGGAGTGCCATTCCCCTCTTCGAAAATACGCTCCAGAATTTGAAGCTGCAGAGGCGTTGGAGTCCAACGCTGCCTCGCAGTTATCTTGTGCCCAGAACACGCCATCAACGGATCACAGTACAAATTCCCCAGCCTCAGCCCTGACCCAGAATATAACAACAAATAAAACATTCATCTTGTTTCTTTATCCACTGTCAAATTACAGATCTTACATTTACCAGCATAATGGAACAATTATCATCTCAAAAACAATTTTTACGAAGTTAAGTTAAGTCCCACATCGGCTAAACATATAACCTACAACCCTTATTTCTTTTATATAAAGGAAAGTGTGTGTTCGAATTTACTGTTACTGAGGAGGGTGCAGCGATGACATGCAGAGGTTTGAGAAGGTTAGATCTAACCTGCGAGGTCCTGTTGGGTGGTTACGGCTTTGTGCATCTCAACGAGCTGTTCGCAGATGGTGGCGTAGACGGATATCTGTTGCCTCAGCAGTTCCATTTGTTCGTCGGTCATCACTTTAACGTACAGGTTTCCGATAAGGTTTGAGGCTTCTTGATGATGTTCTGCCTCCATTTCTTTCTCCTTTCTTGTACCGAAACAAAGTCCTAAATTACTCGGTTTTGTTTTGGGTGGAATCGCATTTTGCAGGGACAGGGAACATCCTCAGACCTCGAGTCAAACATAAGGCACCGTAGTTTACTGCGCGATTTAGCCTAATACCGCAAATCACGCAGGTTAGCCTCCTTCCTTTTTTCTTTAACTTTAAACATACTTTCTTTTAATGTGACATCAATGGACTCTCTTCAGTAATTAAAATGGTGATTTGATTCAAGATTTATTTTTAGGAAACATGGATGCAAAAGTCAACATGCCTTCTGATAAAGAAGATATCGCCTTATTATAATATCACTACGGTTAATTACTCTTTATTTATAATAAAACATTTATAATTTTTATGATGTGGTCAGTTTTTTAACTAATATAACATTAAACATTTTTTCCTCTAAATTAATATACAACCAAATATGTTTAATACCATAACTAAAATCATGGGTTCAAACTCTTTAATTCCAATACACTACTTATAAATATATATTCATAATCATCAATATCTCTAAACTATCATCAATATCTCTCACACTCTAATCCTAAATAAATTGACTTGAACAGGATCCTTTTAAGGGAGAGAAAGGAGAGAGATCGCAGCGATCAACCAAGAAAGAAACGACATAACTAAGAAAGAAGCGAAGAAAGAAGCGACATCATAGCGATCAACCAAGAAAGGAGCAACATCGTAGCGATCAACCAAGAAAGGAGCGACATCGGAGCGATCAACCAAGAAAGGAGCGACATCGGAGCGATCAATCAAGAAAGGAGCGACGTCGGAGCGATCATCTAAAAAAAAAAGGAGAGACGACGGAGCGATCATCAAAAAAAAAAAAAGCGACAGCGGAGCGAACAACCAAGAAAGGAGCAACATGGGAGCGATGAAACAAAAAGGAAGCGACGTCGAAGCGATCAGCAAAAAAAAAAGGAGTGACGTCGGAGCGATCATCTAAAAAAAAAGGAGCGACATCGGAGCGATCAACTAAGAAATGAGCGACGTCGGAGCGATCATGTAAAGAAAATGAGTGACATCAGAACCATCAACTAAGAAAGGAGTGACATCGAAACGATCAACCAAGAAAGGAACGAAATCGGAGTCATCAACCAAGAAAGGAATGACATCGGAGTTATCAACCAAGAAAGGAGCTATATCAAAGATCAATCGAGCGATCAATCAAGAAAAGACCAACATCGAAGCTTCAATGAAAAAAAGGACATCGGAACAATAAAAAAAAAAATCACTAAGATAGATATTATTATTGTTATTGTTGATTATTGTTATTGCTGTAATCAACGTTCTTTTGCAAGAATAATTATTTTACTATTTTTATTTTCTATATAACTATCACTCTAAACTACTTTTCCGATTGCAGTTATCTCTCTTCGACTGTGAGACAGGGTCCACTTATGTTTAAGTCATTAAGAAACACAACAAGAACCAAGGTGTTGGTAACAGCCGAGGATGTGCTGTGGAATCAGTTTGAAAGGTGTGATTCTTTCTGACGGGTTATGATTTCTTTCTGCGTTCCTATATTTTTTAAAATATCAAAATATCCTTTTAGATTATATAACTTAAATATAATTTTTGAATTTTAAATTGATTTGAAATATGATTTTTACATTTGAAATTATATAAAAAAATTGTAATATTGAATATATTCTAAATATAAATTTTTTTATATTCTAAATTAAAAATTGTATTTTAATTTATTTAATCCTTTTATTAAAGGTAGAATGGTTATTTCAATGAGTACATGAAAGTGTAGAAACAAACCAAACCAGGGAGCTGTATAAAGTGTCGATGGTTGGAACAACTGCTCACGTAATACAAAGGTAAAAGAAAAAATAATAATATTAATATTAATAAGAATAAAATAAAAATTGTTTCAGTTGTGGTTTTGAAGTTGGGTTGTGAGTTTTTACACTACTTAGCTTTAATTTTTATTGTTTTCGATATCTTCTCAACCCTTTTAGTTACATACTCTCTTCAAATGTTTCTAGTTTTCAAATGTAATCCTTTCAAAAACCATGTCCCTCATTTGACATCTAAAGTTTACTTTTCTCTTTCCTGATTCTCTGAATTTTATGTGTTTCGATTTCGTCTCGTTTTATACATGCATCTCTTAATGATGCATGGATAATTCTTGTGATATACTAGATACCGAAAAATTGATTAGGAGGCATGAATTCGTGAGGATCATAATTTGGTGTCTGTATTCATTAGGTTATAGTAGCTCTGCGTCGTTGAAATTAAAATTTGACATTTTGTACAAGTCCAATGAGCTTAAGTTGCTTGAATCATTTATATTAAATAGGAAATGGGACGATAGCATTGAATATCTTAATTCTCTAAATGATGTGTTTGGGGAAATAAGGGAATCTGCCTTATTTCTTGTTTTTAGACAGTGTGTTATGGAGTATTAGAATTGTCGTGAAGATGCTTTAGTTTAGGGGTTTGATTGTTTCTAACATTGGACAATTGTAGTGGTTGTATTGCTTTCAATTTAATAATTTTTGGAGTAAATAAAAAAAATCTAGGATTAGGTTTTAAATACAATTTATTGCTATTGTGATATTCCCTTTGACATCTAGTGATGTCATTTGGTGTTGTCATTTGATGCCTAATCCTGCATTTAATTAGGCTTTTGTTTTTCATGTGATCCTAAACTATTTTCCCAAGTGCTACACTGTTTAGTGGATTCGAGTTTGAATTTGTAATTAAGAAATAACAAGAATTAGAATGAGATATAAGAGGTGTTTTAAGGTTAATGAACATGAGGATCTCTTCCAACACAATGCAGAGCTATTGTAACCTAATAAATACAAATATTGAATTATGATACTCACGAATTCATGTCTTCTAATTAAGCCTTCGATACCTAGTACCTCACAAGGATTCTCTGTGCATGATTAAGATGTATGTATAAAACGAGACCAAATCAAAACGCAAACAATTTGGTGAATAAAATTGGGAAAGATAAAAGTAAAAAGTAAACCCTAGAGGCTAAATGAGTGACGTGATTTTGGAAGGAATTACAAAACTAGAAACAATGCAACTAGAAACGGAAGAGATTAAAGATATTGCAAACTCAAACAAAACAAAATTGAGAAACAAGGTAAAATTAAGCCTACTCAAGAAAATTAACCACAAAGAAGGTATAGATGGCACTTTTTTCTCACACTTTAAGCACAAAAAGAAAGGTTTTAAGGTAAAGAACCTTACTCCTAGGTTAGTTTGGTTGAGTTCCAGGTGACTCTGTGTCTTGGGTTAGGTTCAGCTTGAGAGATATGGAATGGTTGTAGGTTTTAGTCAAGTGTCTGATCTATGGTTCTTGATGCGGTTTTGGAAGAATTCAAAAGTGGAGGTTGGGGGAAGCTATATTTAGGTGCAAGTAAGTGTTTTTGATGTGTATGATTAGGGAAATTTAATAGTATGGTTAATTTGAATTATGGAGTTGATTTGATGGGTTAAGAAAGAATAAGGGTTTATGTAATTTTGGATGAGTTGGCTAAGCATAGTTCTCAAAAAAGAGAATAAAATGAGCAATGAATTATATAATGAGAATGGTGCAAGATGATATAATGAAAATTGAATTAATCTAGTTAGATATTTATATTCAAGTGCATAATAATTAGCTAGTCCCTCAAATAAGGGCAGATGCCTCTAACTATTGGACATAGAAAGAGTGGAATCAGTGGATTGGCTTTAATATAATAAGATAAGATATTGTTATCATTGCTATTCATAATAATTGAATATATTTGTCACTTGCAACCCTGCTAAATGCATGAATACTTTTGGTGTGTTGTGTGTGGAGTTTTTTTCTTTTTTTTTTCTTTATCAACCCTTGTCCATCTCAACCAATATACAATTCAATGTTTTTAAAAAAGTTATTTATATTTATTTATATATAATTGAGCAACAAGGAAATACCACTAAGACTTGCTAATGCCCAATAGATTTAATATAATTGATTTTTCGCAATAATTTGATGTTTGACTTTTATTGAATCTAAGGAATGAACTAAACTCGTTAGCATTATAAACATTCCACTTTCACTCTTAGTTGCTAACTTCTTTTTAATGACCTTAAAATAATTAAGGTTTGTCTTACAAAACTAGTTATAATAAGTTAGCTTTTAATAAGTTTTCAATTTATAATCTCTAATTACGATAACTTTTATATAAGCTTTATCATATGAATAAAATTTGTCTTTCTAAACAATGTAATTACAATTATAATTTTTTTAAATAGTTAAATTTTTAGTATTTTTTAAAAGTTATACATATATATATATATATACACACACATATATTTTTTGAATAAGTAATTTTATTTCAATGAATTTATCTAATGGGTATTAATCAAATCATTTTCTACTTAAAAGTATAAAAATATATGCATATCATTACTAAACATATGAGAAAAATATATGTCTATTTAAAAGTTATAAGATATATAAATATTATTTTATTAAAAATGTAAGGACTGATTTTAAAACTAAAGAAGTTAGTATTATTTGATATTATTTCAATTATTATTTGATATTATTTCAATTGAAGTAAGTACCTATAGCATTAAGATGTTTATGAGCAATCGTATTGTATAATAAAATTATTAATTTTTATGATAATTATTTCCTAATTATATTCAAAATTAAATTTAATCAGGTAATCCTACAAAAACATTTATACTAATCAAACGTTTAAATTAAACTTTTATTTATCAACAAATAAATGTTCCGTAAGTTTGTAGTCACATAAATAAACATTAGAAGAATAGATGTTCCAAATTTACAAATATTTAACGGGAATTTATAAATTACAGTGACTTAACCTTTTAATAACATAATCGTTAATTTATTGAAAAAGACCCACCATACAAGAAATAAGGCTGAGTTTAATGAATATGCATTTACTTTACATTATCATCCATAACCACCTTAAAAATTCTTTTTCCTTATGAGAACTCTACAATTTTTATATTATTAATATTCTGTACCTAATACCTTTAAATGATACAAATTCTTTTATTTTTATTTTGTAACACTTTTTTTTTTTATAATTACACTAACTTTATAATTGTTTGAAAAGGATCACATTCTCCATACAACAGATGTTATAAGCGTTTCAAAATAGAAAATATTTGTATAATCTCACAAAAATTTATTCCAAAAATTTTAACTGTTTATCTTATATATTAAACACAGGTTTAAATGTATTTTTATATTTGTGGGTTTTTATTTTAACTCTTAGTCAACATTTTCTTTATTTTTTATTCTTCTAAATTTGAAAGTTATTACGTTTGATTATTACTATTACATGACACTTCTTAATTAATTATTTTTAATATTTTGTTGGTATCACGACTAAAAGAATATAATATAAATATAAGAAGCAAGCAAGTAACTAATTGGACCCAAAATTTATCCATTTACATTAATGAGTATATTACTTTAATACTCTTTAAGATTTTCTAAAAGCATAAATACATTTTTATTGTTATTATCATAATGATAGTTCTTGAATGCAAGTTTAACATTTATAAAAACCAAAATATTATATAAACAGTAGCAAGTAATCAAAGCAAATCAAATAATAATCTTCACAAACAGATAAATAAAAATCTCAAAATAGAGTTATAAGTGTGAATTGTTTTTCTCTTTTTTGAAATTTTTTATTTACAATCTAACGAACCACCATAAACCTCTTTTTATGAATGGAAAAGTATTCTTTCACAACCATTTTTTATCTTACATTCAATTTCTTATTTTTGAAATTTTTTATTTACAATCTAACCAACCATCAAGAACCTTTTTTTATGAATGGAAAAAGTATTCCTTAACACCATTTTTATCTTACATTTCAGAACTAACTTTTATAATAATATATTATATTAAAATAATAATAATAACAATAAATAAAAATAAAATATTATAATAGAACAATAATTTTTTGAATCGTGATTTAAGTGTAAAAGGAAATTGAGAGTGTTAAAGGATATTTACCCCTTATAAATCTAGTGTCCAGAAATCAGTTTGATCCATATGATAAATAAATTTTCAGTTACAATTCAAAAATCTAAATTCTTGTTGTGTCTTCTCTCTCCCTACTATTTTTAATTATTAATAATGATTATCTATTGGACAAAATCCTAATCTAATTCATGAAACAAAAAGATTTTACACATTTAAACATTCTTTACATAAGAAAAAATAAAAAAAAATCAAATAAACATAATTTAAAATAGTGTGACATTTTAATTAAAAAAAAATAACATCTCGTAATATAAAAATTCATAATTAAAGTATAATTTCCTCTAAAAATATAACGTACTCCTTCACTCCAAATATTTTTAGTTAAAAGTTATATATATTTTTTCTTATTTGTAAAACTTAAATATGTATTTCAGTTTGCAACAAATAACAAATCCTATAAAACCTACTAATCTAGTGTTTATTTCAAAAATCCTATAAGCCTACTAATCTAGTGTTTATTTCAAAGACTCTATCAAACCTACTAATCTAGTGTTTATTTTAAAGATAAAAAACCTACTTTTGAATTTTATACTATGTTCTTACATTACATCATAGTTTTTCAGCTTTATACATTAAAAAAAGTTTTTTTTTTATTTTAGAAACTTTAAACTATTATATAAACAAACAGAGTAAGTTGGATTGAAAAAGCAGCATCCCCTCTCAGTCCCTGCCATCCAATTTTAAAATTAGATTAAGAAGTGTTAGAAGAAGATTACACTTTAAGAAAAGAGAACATTCAAATCCTTAATTAAGATATGCTAAATAAATGCAGTTTATCATGAAAGCTTTCACTCTCCACCCAAATCTTTTGACCTATCACCACTTACCAATGTGATAAAAAAAGATATGTTAAAAAGATGACCTTCTCCACTCTAACTTTTTTTTAATTCTCCCATACCCACCAAGTCATTCCTTTTATAGATTCTTTTTCCATTAATGTCAACAAACTTGTGTTACCACAATGTTAAGAAATATCTCATTTGGGTAAAACCATAATTTTTAGTTTAAACATTGGAAAATCACATATAAAGAATTAGTCTTTTCAGCTCACACAATGTTTTCTTTCATGAGAAGTTTTTGTGGGCTAAGGAGACAAATACAATGCACAAATACAAATACAATTGATCAAAAAAGAGAGAAAAAAAGTGTGCGGTTTGTTTTCTCTACAAATACAATGCACAACTAAATCATTCAAAGTATGTGAAGGGAAAAAAAATTACAAAACTAAATTCAAAAATGGTCATCATTTAAGAAGGGAAGAAGATTGTGTTTCATATCAGTGGACATCAATTGGCAGAACAGTAGAGAATAACTAAAAACAATGATTATATTATATACTAAAATCACTTTCAATGATTCGTGATAAGATACCCATCAGCATGATTTTAATTTTTTTTCAACAAATATCAGCACAATTAACTCTAAAATGATAAGAAAAAAACTTCAATTGAAAGAGGATTGATAACTTATAATGTGTAAAAATTATCTTTTTTTTGTGTATACGTGACTATAAATGAACTGTTAAGAGTATAAACTCATTATCTTCATTAGTTCAACAAGTTTGAACCATGTATGTTTAACCTAAATTCTGAAAAATATATATTCTGTTTCAATAAAAAATACATCACAAAAAGTTAGAAAAAATGTGATTGTTTTTAAAAAGAAACGAAGTTCAATATATATATATATATATATATATATATTTAAGTAGCTTCTATCTTTAAAAATATTTATTAATATTTTGAATTTATTATGAAATATTCTACATGTTGGGAGTCATAATGATGAAAAATATAAATTTATAAATAAAAAAATGTGAGTAAAGTGAAAATACAAACATCGTATATATTAAATTAAAAGTATTTTAGAAAATTAGTTTGTGTATAATAAAATGTTTAATTATATCGTTTTCCCATCTACTAAATTTTGGTCAATACATATCAGATTACCTCTTAACTTTTCAATTATTCCTTATTTAATTTTATTAAGAATATACGAAAAGTAACTAGTGGGATGATGGTATAATTGATAAAGTAATCTAACCTTAAACTCTAAAAATAATAAATGAAAAGAAAAGGAAAATACTAGGATCTAATGCTTTAAATCTCAATTTCAAAATAAAATCTATATAAACAAAGCTGAATCTCATATAATAATAAATTCAATGAAAAAAGAAATGAAAAGCCTTGAAACCTGTGCAAAGCAATTAATGGTATACAAAAAGAAAATATATTTCTAACCAAAAAGAATGTGTAAATAATAGTTCAAATAAATGCAAATTGAGTAACTCAAGGCAAAGCAAGTAGTAGTTAATAGTCCACATAAATTCTGTTTAGAGTTACTTTGACTTTCAGAGAAAAAATTGAAGATAATTATTTCATAAGGTGCACGTTTTTCTGTTTGATTTACTATAAAAATGAAGAACAAGAGTCCACTTATTCCATCACAAATTCTGAACTAGCAAGGTTGGAAAAGGAGGATGAACAACACAATGATGGAAGAGAAGGAGAAGGTGCTTAATGGAAGGGAAGTCATACCCCTTCTCACCCCATTCAAGATGGGAAACTTCAATCTTTCTCACAGGTAAATAACATGACTAGTACCTTCACATATTGCTGAATTAGTCTTCTCAAGTTTTATTGTTTCTATGTATTTTAAGTTTTGATTTTTGTGTTCCATGCTGTAGGATTGTTCTGGCACCATTAACAAGAACAAGATCTTACAACTTTGTGGCTCAGCCTCATGCTGCTCTCTATTATTCTCAAAGAGCAACAAAGGGTGGACTTTTGATTGGAGAAGCCTCAGGGGTGTCAGAAACTGCACAAGGGTAATCTAATCTTCCTTTATTTTCATTTTTTGTGTGGGGAATAATCTCATGTATGATTCCTAGGAATTTCAGAAACTAGACACCTTGTCAAGGTGCATTTTTGCAAAAAGGAAGAAACATAAACTAACAAGTTTTTCTTCAAAACTGGTCAACGACAAAAAGCTTTGTACCCCAAATGTTTGATTAATTCATTTGTTGCATCTTTTTTCCTTGTTAAAGATACCCAAATACACCAGGCATTTGGACAACAGAACAAGTGGAAGCATGGAAACCAATTGTGAGAGCTGTTCACGAGAAAGGGGGTATATTCTTTTGCCAACTTTGGCATGCTGGAAGAGTCTCCAACTATGGTATTCTTATTCTATTTATTTACTTTAAGCTATTCAAAATGCTAAACATTTACATTGTATTTTCCCTTTACAACTCTATATGACAATGCTATAGTGAATGATCTAGTCTCTCTGAACTTTCATTTCATTTAAATTCCAACCTTCATTAATGGGAAAATGATGTGGTAAACATTGATATTGTATATTGAACAGTGTATCAGCCAAATGGACAACCTCCAATTTCAAGTACAAACAAGGCAATTGAAGGTAGCAGCACCAAATACCCCCCTCCACATCGTCTCCGAACAGATGAAATACCTATGATTGTCAATGACTTCAGAATGGCAGCAAAAAATGCTATAGAAGCTGGTAGTAACTTTTGCTCAACAGTTTCTTCTTCTAGTTTTTCATTCAAAATGTAACTTGACACCACAAATGTTACCTACTTACTTGCATGCATGTTATATATTCTATTCAATCATTTAATAAAAATTTGTGTTACTAAAAACTTCATATTAATGTTATTGAACTGATAATTTATTCAGGTTTTGATGGTGTGGAGATACATGGAGCAAATGGGTACTTACTTGACCAATTCCTAAAGGACCATGTGAACGATAGAGATGATGAATATGGAGGTAGTTTAGAAAATCGTTGTCGATTTCCACGCATGGTTGTGAAGGCAATAGTTGATGAGATTGGATCAGAGAAAGTTGGTGTTAGAATGTCTCCTTTTGCTAACTATTGTGATTGCAAAGACTCCGACCCTCAAGCATTGGGCATTTACATGGCCCAATCCTTAAGAAAATTGGACATTCTTTATTGTCATGTCATTGAACCTAGGATGGTTACAATGTTTGAAAAGTGTGAGACCAATTTGTCCTTGTTGCCTATTAGAAAGGCTTTTGGTGGAACCTTTATTGTTGCTGGGGGTTACAATAGGAGTGGTGGAAACAAGGTGGTTGCCAATGGTGGTGCAGATTTGGTGGCTTATGGACGCTTGTTCTTGGCTAATCCAGATCTACCTAGGAGATTTGAACTTGATGCTGAACTGAACAAGCCTGATAGAAGCACTTTTTACACCAGTGATCCTGTTGTTGGATATACAGATTATCCATTTCTTGAAAATAATAACTGAAACAAGGTATAAAATTTCAGTTATATGTGTCTATTTTGCAATAAAGAACTATGTTGTAACAATGTGCAAATGCCTCCACCAATTGCATAGTATAAGTAAAGCAAAAATGTAGATATTCACCTTATTTTGAGATAGATAGATAGAGGTGAAAGGAAGAAATATGATTAAGCAGTATGAATGTTTAAGCAGCAGTGAGGTATGATTATATATGTTCATTATTCTCCTCTCATAAGTTAGGTATGTAAGAAAGACATTTCTGGTATTTGATAGGAATTTAAGAATTTGATTCTTTTTCAATTGTCTTCATTATAGTGAATTTTTGTTGTTCACCTGTGAAAACTTTATACATTGGAACATCTCCCTAAGTTTGTTTAATTAAAAGTTATTTCTTAAGTTAAAAAATACTGGTAATAAAAAGTAAAAGTACAAAAGAACTATTATTTTTATTTTTCTTAAATTTGGTTTTGTTTCAAAACAGTATCTTGCCAAGTAAAAAATTACATTTCGAAAAAACATTAATGAAATTAATTTCATTTATCTAAAACCATGTAATGATAATAAAAATATCAAACTTATATTTTCAAAATTTTAAACAGCAGAATTATTTTACTACATGATTTTCAAATTATACATAATATTAAAAAAAATTAATCAACGTTGTTATCTGACATGGAAAAAATATATTAAACTTATTCAATATTGTTGTTTAGTAAAACTTTTAGATTAAAAGAATAGCTACAATCAATTATTAGAAAACAAATAAAATAATAAATAATACAATTTTGAGATAATGAGAAATTTACACACAAAAAACTCCCAAAAACAAGGAAAATATAAATAAATATTAAATATGAAAATGAATCAAATAATAGAAATAACATTGCGTATGCGATTGCAAAATTTGAAAATTCAATTTCAAAATGTTTAGTATAAGTTTTAAAAAGTGGAGTTACTGTTCTTGAAGTTGGTGAGATAATATGCACGTAGCTCTTCAAGATTATATGTGAAGCATGATATCGGTACATCAGATACTTCTAATTCCAAACTCCCACACACTTTTAACATTAATTATGTGTGCTGTTAATCATTTGTTATTCAATATCTTCTAGTGAAAAACAAAATAATCAAGCTTTAAAAAAATATATAAAATAAAAGCATCAAATAAATTTAACCAATAATTTTTAATAAATATAAAACTATATCATTATCGAAATTTAAACACAATATTACGAATTCTGCGTCCAAGATACAGCAAAATTAAATACCAAATAAAATTATATTGTTAGTTTAATAAATCATGAAAGTCAACTATAATAATTAAATGTGATTTCATTTCAAACTTAATATAAAATTTAAATCATACAGATTAAACTCTTTTACAAAAAAAAATTAAAAATATATTTTGTTATGATAAAATATTATTAAATTAACAAAATATTTAATATAATTATTAATTTATAATTTTAAAAAGTATATAACTTTTTATTATAAATTATAATATTCCTATAGTATCTAATTTTAATAAAAACAAATTTATAACAATATATAGACATACTTAGTAAACATGTTATGTGTTTTTACTCCTTATATCTAACTATCATTAATATTTTTTCATAATCTAGTTTATATACTCTAAACCATACACAACTCACTATTTATTCTTTAATCATTAAACCATTAAACAATACTTATGTACTCTGGTTAATTGTTGATTAACTCTAAACAAAAATTACTATATACTAATAATAAACATTTATTTATTTTTTATTTTTAACTCAAAATCAGAACTAACTCAATTTAAAAAATAAATAAATTCAAAAGGAGTGGATGGGTCAATTTTCAATTGTTTATGGTCTTTCAATTATTTTTGGACCAATCAGTTTTAAGCACCCTAAATAAAAATAAAATTGTTTTCAATATGATTATAAGGACAGAATATAAAAATCATATTCAATAATATTATAATATAATTAAAATCAAGCTTTATATTGATAAAAAAAATGAAAAACACAGTGATATATGGAATCAAAATGTAAAATGCAAGTAACAAAATTATTCTAAATTTTTTATTTAATAAATTAACAAAATTAAAACGAACAGAATTAGAATTAAAAAAAAAATGTACCCATTCCAAAACTATACACATTTTCTACTTTTAAAATATATTTCTTTGCTTAAAAATTATAGGAAATATAAAATCATAATTAAATATTTAACAAAGACAATTACAATACCAAAAAGGATATTGTACATCAATTTAACAATATTCACAACCAATCCAAGAACAATTCTTACCATATGTTTTATATATAAAGAAAGAAACTACTTGCACTAACACAATACAATATTCAAGATGCTAAACTACCAAAAGCATCAATCCTGTCCACTCTGACAAATCATTCATATAGAAAATCATTACTTAAACTCCTTTAAATTAATTCAATTGCATTCTTGAACTTTCAAGAGTCATGTTATACATTTATGACAATAACCTGTGCTAAATACATTGTCTCTATATATTTACTGTGTATTTAAATATACATTGTAGTGTGACAAGACCCTCCCTACCCTCCCTTGTGGATTAAATTACAAAGCTGAGCCAAAATTGAAAAAAAAATTAATATATATACATATATATTATTATTAAAAGTCAATCGTACTTGAAAAGGATTATCCCCAAATAGAAACAACTATATATTAATATCTAATTCATTTTATAAGAATATGTTCTCCAATATTAACATTAATATACATTGGACTATAATAACTTTTTCTTTTGCAAGGAGTATAGTTAAAAGAATCAAAATTTAGGTGGATGAAACAAATTTATATAAAAAAAAAAAAAAACCCAACAAACAACATTCAAAATATACCTCACAGGGAATACCACAAATAACTTCAGATCATATATTAGGGCATTAAATGAGTAGAAAAGTAATAACATAACATGTTCAAACTATATCTCAAGACATTAATCACAAAGATTTGGTAGAAAATAAAAGAAACTTAAATACAGTAAATACATTCATCACAAAGATTGGGTAAAGAACAAAAACAAACTTGCTTACAAAGATATTAATAGTTATTAATTACGTCAACACGTCACAAAAATATCATACATGTAAACTAATTACATGTACACAGTCAAAAAGATAAACCTCGCCAGGATTCTATAGTTTCAATTTTGTTTTATCGATTGCATGTTAATGCAAGGTTATAATTCAAAATCAATATTTCATATAATTCAACTTTTAAATAGCAACACATTGTTGATACAGTTCAATATTCATTTGGAAACACAACATCAAATGCAGAACACAACACCCAAAAACACATAAAGCATAAAAAAACATCAAAACAAATAAACATGCACACAGCACAGCAGCATGAATGAAAGTGTGACGCATCATAGCATATGTATATATACAGCAGGAATGGATGATAAGCCAATTATATTCATACAAACTTAACCAGATTTCAACAAGAAAACTAAAACAAACTAAAAGCTCTACAAAAGATAAACACTCCTTAACTAAGCAGTTCGATTTAGAAGTACAAATAGAGATCTCCCATCTGTCAACTATTCACTTTTAGGACAGACAAAACAATTTTACGGAGGGAGCAGGGAAATATTTTCTGGAAGCAAGAAACATGTTTGTTTATCATCAGGAAACGACCAGACCACCTACAAAAGATGATCCAAATCATCAAGACCTACATAAATTGTTATGAGTCCACTTTCTAATCATCATCCTCCTCCTGCATGAAATAAACAACACCAAGTAAATATCGTGCAAATAAATATCACAACCCACAAGGCAATGATGGAAAAAGCATAAAAAGAAACCTCGCCACTGCCCTCCTCATCATCATCCTCATCATTCACCTCGGATACTGACTTCTCAGATTCTTCTTCATCTCCACCAGTAGGACCTTCAGCCTGACAACAACCAACAGAAACAAAAGCACATGAGAACAATTAAGAGCACATCAAATGAACCAAGCCACCATTTCGGTCTTGCTATAATAAAATAACATTACCAAATATGCATACCTGTTTTTTGTTATAGGCTCTCATGCTCTTCTCATACTCCACCTTTCGTTTCTCAGACTTTGCCACATATGGTGCTTTTTCCTGAACAATTACCCAACATTTCAGTGGTATGTTCAGACACATCTCAGTTTATAATGCATGATCGAGAAACAGTTAAATACATACAGCATCAGACATTGATTTCCATTTTGCTCCAGCAGCTTTGCCCACCTGGAATGTTCAATTGAAGTCATACAACTGAAAGGGAACTAGTTTTATACTACATAATCACAAAACTATAACAGGTCACTTACAGCAGACACGGCTTTGTTGTCAGGATGTTCCTTGTTGAATTGCTTCCTAAACTCCTCCCTTTAATAATATGAAGGTATTATAAGAAAATAACCACAAACCATGTGTACAGCAACATCATGCCAAAAAGAAAATACGTCAGAAAAGTATAATAATCATAGTATAATAATCATTCTAGCATAACCAGGATCTAAGATAATTAACATGTTTTGTCAACTTTATATTTAACAAAAAGAACCCAGAGAGAAACAAACAAAACCATTAAATGGAGGAAAACAGTCAATTTTTCATTGGACAGCCATAAAAGTTTAGACGCCAACAATATGCAGCAAACAGAGAACATATGACACGGAAAATCAAAAGAATTGTAAGGAACAAAACAAAATATATAGCAATTACATGAAAACAAAGAAAGCACTGGGAGGCCTCTTTGGCTTGTTAGGGTCTTTCGCAGCCTTCCCCTTGCCTGCTGGTTTCCTGGCCTTGGTGGCTGCACCCTTCTTATTCACAGCAAGTCTGAAATTCGAAGTAAAATCAATGGAATCCAAAATCAAAATAACAGAAGGACCAAATCTGATATGAACACAATACATAACAGAGATCTCAGATCTGAGATCCAGAAAATCGTCAACTATAATGTTCTCGTGCATTTCAGTGCAGGAAACCTCGAATCGTGGTAGAAACAAACAATTGAAGGTAGAATAAAGAAAACAAAGGAAACTTACTTGGCATCGGCTCTCTTAGATTCGGTTTTTGACTTGCCTCCTTTCATGACGGATGCTGCAGTAACACGACGGGGTTAGTTTTATTGCGTTGAAGTCACAGAAGATCGATGAAAACCATAAAAAATTGACGAAAAATTGAAAAAAATCGAAGGAAATACGTACGGAGAGAGGGGAATAGGGTTGGGAGTTAGGGTTTGGGTAGAGAGAAGAAGAGAGAGAAAGATAAGGGAATGAAATGATATACTATGACATAAGGCTAGGCACAAATGCGAGGAGATATTAAGCTCATTCAGAAATTGAAATTCAATTGCAAACGAAATGAAATCAAAGGGGGTCAGGGGTTTAGGCGGGAATTTAAATTTATTGCCATGTCATTGATCCGTGCCCTTATTTTGTGTTGGGTGCGTTATTCCTAAGCTTATGCCTCCGTTACCCTTTTGTGTTTTCTGTGTGCTTTCTTCTGCAATCGCCGATCTTCTTCATTGCTTTTACTTCTATTTTCCGACTGTGACTTGGGCCGGTCCACCTTCTTTTTATCAAACCCATTTTTAATGTCGCAAAAACTTTCTGCACCCATCATTTTTTATGAGCACCCCATCACAGACGCAAAACTACTTAAGTACCTTCTCTATATTATATAGCTCCTGCTCTCTTCTTTTATCATCCAAAGAATAACATCAGCATTATAAACTATACTAGAAAAAAAATCTGGATAATAGTTGAATTAAACTACGGTGAATTATTTGTAATCTATTTTTACTTCACACAAATATTAAATAATTAGGTTAAATTATTCATTTTGTCTCCATTTTAACTTAATCTGTTAAATTTAACATTTTTATCTCATTAAAAATCAATTTATTCGCTCAATTTTTTCTAAATCAAATAATGAATATGATAGTCAAATTCTTGATTGTCAACTTTTGAGAATGGACATTTACTCACCTTGATAATAGGATTGCTGTTTATTAGGTGTAAAAGACAATATTAATTGTGGGAAAAACCTAAAAGTTCAATAACAAAATAACTAAATTAAAATTTAAATAATAATTTTGATTAAAATGTGATTCCTCTACGAAATTTGATACTGAGAGTATACATATAAAATTGATTATGGAATTTTGAATTTTATTTTTTAATTTCTCTCTTTCCACCTTGTTTTACATATTTTTCATAACATGCACTTTTTTTTTTTCAGCATTATAACATGCATTTTCCTTATATGAACCACCCTGCGCCCTAAAATGGTAAAATAAAGAGAGAAAAATATTAGAGTAAATATATAGTGATATAACACACAATAGTTGTGAATTTATTATATAAATAATTACACTTATTATGTAAGGATATATAATAACTTGTTTTCTTTAAAATAAATATTACTCAGCTAAAAAACAAAATATATTATTTTGATTTTTAATAGCTTTCCAAACTTTATTGTATAAATCATATATACCAAAATTTACTAAATATGTAGGAGTAGTGTGACGGTTATATAAATTTGGTGAAGATATATACCAAAATAGTCAAAGTTAACTAAAATTTATAACAATATTTGGTAACTAAATCTCGATGAGGATGTTAAAGCTATATATGATCAAATATTATACTAAAGACACCAACATGTATACTTAAGTTATAACATATCAATATCATTAGTGTAAATTCCTTTAAACTTCAGTTTTTTAAGCACTTATTTTGGTCATAGAAAATTATAAATAACTAAAATCACAACCTTGAATCTAAATTTAACATTTCATCTCGTTGAATCTTTTATTTTTATTTTTTTAATATACAAAATATAATATAATTTTTAAAAAATATATTATTTCTTTCAATGTTTTTTAATTAATGTTTCACTTAGAAAAACTATTTTTTAATATATTAAATGTAATATATTTTTTAAAATTATAGTATTTCTTTGACCGTTTTTAATTATTGTTTCACTTTAAAATTATTTTATATAGTAATTTATTGCATTTACTAATTCATTTTCTTCTCTCTTTTTTTTTCACATTCTACTTAGGTGTTATTCTAGCATTAGAGTCAACTATTATTTAATTGAGAACAATTGCCTCCTGCAGGATATAAACTGTTTTCTACACTTAATAAATGTTTAATATATTAATAATATTTTTATTATTTTTATTTTTAATTTTATTTATTAAATATTTTTTTTCTCTCACGCACCTGTAATTAACTCATGCGCAACATTAGTAAAACCACCAAATTAAAAAAAAAAAAGTTAACCTCTCTCTTTCTTTCTTATGTATATTTTAAAAAATTCCTCTAATTTTAAATTAATAAAATAAGATTTTTATTTTCTATATTTTTTTCTTAATTCCTCTCTATTTTCTTATTTAGTATTATTTGTTGTACTTCATATAAAATGCTTAAGTTTGACGTTTTTATATAGAAAATAATGTTATAGGAAAATAACAAAAATCATAGGACATAAATATCGTAAAAAAATTAAATAAAAGTAGATGAGAAATAATAATTTATAAATACTAAGGATAATTTCAATATTTCAGAAAATTATAAGTTCAGATCACAATTTGTATAGTATACAAAAAGTTTGTATAATACACAAAGTAATTAATTACATATTAATAATTATTTTATTTTCATTAGTTTTGTTGAAATTATATATTTTATTATTAAAATATCTATAATTTGAGATGGAACAGTAATACATTTGATAATATTTTATAGGAATAAAATATTAACAAACAATCTTGATAAATAATAACAAATTATCTTGACAAATATTAACAAACTTTTTAATAATTAATAAATTCAATCTCATAAATATTAAGAAATATTTATATTTTTTTAATTGTTATCACAAAACTAAATATTTAAAAACAATGTATTTAATTTATTTTTATTAATTTAAAATTAAAGAAAAAATTAAAATATATATATATATATGAGAGAAAGATAAACGTTAACTTTTTTGTTTAATTTGATTATACTTATCTAAAGTGTGATTCAATTGAGCCGGTGAAAACAAAAATTATTTAATAAATAAATTAAAAAATAAAAGTAATAAAAATATGATTAATATATTAAAATTTTTTTAAATGCAATAAACAGTTTGTATGTAGGAAACAATTGTCATAATTGGATAGGATTGTCTCTATAGGTTGATTATTGTTTTAAAGTCTTATTGTATTGCTTCACCATGGCTATTAGTTTTATTAGTAGTAGACATCTAGGAGTGAGACATTACGCTTTGTCATCCGATAAGGTATATTTAGTAGTAATTTTACAGTATTAAAATTATACATAATTAGTTATTTTATCGTTTTTTTATAAATAGTACATTCTGGTTTAGTTGATTTTTTTTTTTTAATGTCTCTTGTTTAATATGGGATCGGGCACACAAGTTTTGTTATCTTAATTATATATAAAACTTATTATCTCTCCATTTAAAATTGCTTAGCTTTCGTTCATATGCAAGAGTAAGTTAGTTACGTGTTTAAACACTCTTACAATAGTTTTTTCTTGTTCAAATTAATGGTATTTTGGTGGAAGAAAATCCAATACAATTTCTATAAGAAAGTTTTAAGAAATGAAAAAACAAGTCATTTTATTCTTAAAATCTACGATAATCCAAATAGTATAAGTTGATAAGTACAACAAAATTTTAAAGGAAAAATTAAAATATAAATAAGAAAAATCCTTATGAAAAAAATCTTATTAAGAAAAAAACAAATAAAATAATTCATTGTGTCATTTACGTAAAAAAATTATATATAACAACAAATACACTGACAAGCTAAACAAAATAATTTATTGAATTAAGTTGTCTATCATTTACATAAAAATAAAAATTTATACATAATAATAAATACACTAACAAGCTAACATATAAAAATAAAACAAAATAAGTGATTATATAATATTAATAATGTGTGTATATATAAATATCGACCTTAAGTTAGAGAATAAATAGTGATGAATTTTAATTTATTGATGAAACAATTAGGGACAATAATAATAAGGGTCTTTTTGAATATGTCAACTAATTGATGTTTAGTATTGACATGAACAAGAGCGAGGAGTTGTCTTCAAAACAAGCTCTTGGTTAAAATGAAAATCAATATCTATATGTTTAAATTTCTAACGACAAACAAGATTACAAGCAAGGTGCATGGAATATTTATCGTCACATAAAAGTATAGTTATGTCAATTGAATTTTTGAAATGTTTGAGTAATAGTTGTAGTCAAACTACCTCACTCGTCATTGCCTATAAGACACAACATTTTGATTTTGTCGACTGTTTGGAACAACACCCTATTTAACAAACTTATAAAAATCCATAGAATTACCAAGAAAACACACAAAAGTAAATGATTAAACTCCTTTTGTCTAAACAACTATCCCAGTTTGCATCAATACATGCTACCAAGGAAAATAAACATTGATATGGAGTGACTTCAAGTACTATAACAAGCAATGGACAACTTGTAAATGTGTGGTCAATGGATTCTTCATTTTATTGACTTAACTTACGATGAACAAATGTAATGTTTGACTTGAAAATAATATAGTACAAGAGTCTTCAAATTAATATTTCCTATATACAAATAGATCCTCAATAGGGTCGCAATCATTATAATTAAGTTTTAGACAAGGATTCACAAATAGTGCAACTGATTTGCTACCTAAAAAACGAATATCATAAAGCGAACAAAAAATGTTGTCTTACTTAAGGAAATATCCTTGTTGGATCCTTAGTTTGAATAAGGAACTTAGTATTAATTGTATCTAACACAAGAATAATCAAGGTCTATTAAAATTATGTTGTTCATATATATTAACAAAAACCATGTTTTTGTAATTACGATAAAGCCTTGCATAACCACTATTTAGAGGTTTGTCTTAGTCTATATATAGATGTATTCAACATGTAGACCAATCCTTTTGTTTTTGTTTTGTAACCCTAAGGAGTGTAAACTCATACTTCCTCAAATGACTCACCTTTAAATAATGCAGTGTTGATATATAACTATTGTACACTCTAATCTTTTGCAGCAACAACACCTAATAAAACCCTCATGGCAATAAGTTTAGTCACTGGTGAGAAAGTTTTTAAGAGATTAATCTCAGTTTGTTGTGTGCAATCTTTAACTGTTAACATAGTTTTGTAACTATCAAGTGAGTTATCAACATTGTATTTCAATTTAAAAACTCGTCTTTGTCTTTTTATGAAGGGACTAAAGACTAAATGTCATTATCTTTCAAAGTATCAATATGTTAAGTCGTGTCATATCTCCATCTCAGGTAAGAAATTGTTTGGTGATAAAATTAAGGTTAATAAGTAGTGAACATTTTATTGGTAAAAGGTTTAGTACTCTGGAGTGAGTTTATCATAGAATAAAAACTCTAAATGGGACAAGGGTGGGTGTGAGGTGTTAAAACAAACATTGTCAACAAAATAAGAGATTTTTTTATATACTCTAGATATATTAACAAAGAGTTCAATTCCATCCAATATTAAACATTGATTTTCATATACATGGGTCTCATTAATTGAAAATAGAAATATTCAAAGGCAATTTATCAATAACAAGCAAAGTAATCACCATATCATCAATGGAGGAGAAAAAATCTATATAATAAGTCGTTTTTCTTAAAGGGAATAATATTTCATGAAAGAAAACATCCTTTAAAATAAAAAAATTGGTTGGTCTTTAGATTATACAATTTATATCTCTTTTTAGGATAACTGGTTAAAAATAATTAGAGTGATATGAGAAATAATTTTGTTTATGAAAGGAGGCAAAGTTGATGCATAGTCAAATATCCAAGAGTTTTTAATGACTGATAATCAAGTTTTGATCTATGTAGAAATTGTGTTGTTATTATCTTTGAACTGTGGGGTTTTTTTTGGATCCTTCTACAAAAAATAATAATAATAATAATATAAGGTGCTTTGTTTTTTGTTATGAAATTAATAAGAGCAAGTTATTTTGCATTGCCAAATTTAAAACACTTAACTTTGGTCTCAAACTGAGTTTGAACCATTTGAAAAATGTTTTATGACATTAACAACTTATGTGTGTGAACGCAAATATATAAGTCAAACAACTATGATTATCTATTAAGATTATAAAAAATATGTGTTTATCATCATAAGTAAACTTAATGAAAGGTCTTTAAATGTCACAATTTTATATATTAAATAATAATTAAAATATATTATTGAATAAAGTGAAAAACAATCTTCTAAATTTAACAAGAGGTTAAGTTTAACAATTGCAATTAAAAGACTGATACAATGTAATATATCAAATAATAATTAAAATACATTATTGAATAAAGTGAAAAACAATCTTCTAAATTTAACAAGAGGTTAAGTTTAACAATGGCAATTAAAAGATTGACACAATGTAATATATCAAATAATAATTAAAATACATTATTGAATAAAGTGAAAAACAATCTTCTAAATTTAAACAAGAGGTTAAGTTTAAAAATTGCAATTAAAAGACTACGTAGAATATGAAAAGTCATTATTCAAAATCAAATACTTTGTAAAAACATACAAATCTAAAATGCTAATAACAATTATTTTTATAATAATCAGTATTCCGACAAGAATAATTTATTTCAATATTGAAGAAAACAAAATTACAATTATTGTGTGAAACTGAAATACACAACATTAAAAAATTTCTAAGTGTAAAAACATCTTTTAAATAAGAAATGATTTTTAAGAAAAGTGATCGATAAATCACCATAAACTAATAAAGCAATGATGAAGAATCAAATCAAAATTAAATTAAGTACATAAAATATATTATAAAATATCAATGTAAGAGAGATTCGAATAATACCAATAGTTAATATAAGAATATTTGATTAATTGGATAAAATGAGATTTTTATCAATAACATTTATAACACTGAAAACATATAAAGAATGAGAAATATGAGTATTGATATCATCTGAATGAATAATTCATTTACTTTTAAATAGTCAAATTAATTAAACTTAAAAAAATGATTAATATCTAAAGTAAATACAATTATACCACCAATAACAATTGACCTTGAGTTATTAGAGTTTTTATTCTTGATATCCACAGAAAAAAAAACAAATTATTGGAATAAATACAAAAAAGTTTACTTCTCATATCTTATAAAAAATAATAAAATAAAACGAGTCTTGAATAAAGATGTATCATTTACATAAACTATATATAATACCAAATATAACAAAGTTCACATAAAAAACAAAATATATATTTAACCGTATTACTTTTAATTTTTAACATTTTTAAAGAATTAGTTGACTGTGCTCATCAAACGAGGAATCATTGTATCGAGAATAGGGATGAATATTACCAATTACAACTGGCTCAATATTTTTACACTTTATGAATTAATCTAGAGAATTTTCCCTAAGTGGAAATCAAAAGTAAAAATTGGTATGGTGAAGTATTTGCGTTGAATTATCTATCAATAAATAAAGAAAAAAATGAAATAATCGAGGGAAGAGACATAAAACAAGAGATTATTTAAAAAAGTATAAGACTTACAGATCGTTCAACAAAGAAATCATAAAATATAAATTCAAAAGAGGATGAGTGAGATCAAAATAAGATGTCAAACCAAATGAGACAGCTCTACATGACTAAATATTATGTTTATTTTAAAATATATAAAAATATAAACTATGTTTATTTAAAAATTTAACCCATAACCGAAATAATGTATAATTATAATAAAATGTCAAATGGTAATCTAAATGTGCCATTTCATCTCTCTCCTCCCACATGGATTATAAATTTTTTAATAAAGACGAGATGAATATTTTTTAGTAACACAACTATAAATAAATAATATTTTTAAATTTTATTAAATTTAAAAATATTTAAAATCGAAAGACAAACAATGATTCATCTAGACAAAAGAAATCTATATCTCAAAAATAACAAAAACATTTATTACACGTTAAAACAGAATTTTAATACAAAATCATCTCAATATCAAAATTATTAGATAAATACATACCCAGGAAATAGAAAAATATTGTAAAAAAAAAAGACGAGAAAAATATTCCCTCTTGAGTGGAAATTTTAAAAAAACATAAAAAAGCATACAAATTTTATAAGAAAATAGCTTCCCATGAAAGTATAAATATTAATTTATTAAAAAGAAGTATATATTTTATGCCATTCAAAAACTATATTTACTTTGTAAGAGTTTTCTTACGTACAAGTAAATCTATAAGAGTTTTGTCGAAGTTTTTGGAGACTCTTGAGCATAGTCATAGTTATAAGTTTGTATTGTTAAGGATGTGGTAAGAAAAAGTTAAAAAGGGTTGTTATGGGAACAAGGAAAGAAGCGATGAAAGTGTGAGGTGAAGAAAAGGTGGAAGTAGGAACAAACGCGACTGTCACGTGAGGTGCACGCGTGGAGCAGAATATAGATATTTTGTTTTATATAAATATATATATATATATATATATTTAATTATTATAATTAAAAGAATTTAATAAATTTGTTTTTGTTAAAAAAGGGGGAGAATAGAGAGAAGGTGTTGGACGTGTTTGTTTGTGTGTGTTGTTTGGGGAGAGCGAGAAAAGAGGAGGAAACAATGGGCGAGGTATCTGAAACCATGACGAAGAAGAAGAAGAAGGGACGCCCCTCTCTTTTGGATCTTCAAAAGCGATCTCTCAAGAAGGAACAGCAACAGAACCACCACAACAACCAGCGACAAAACAACCCCAATTCCACCAATTCACACTCAAAAAACACCAACGTTGCTACCCAGGACGACGACGATGACGAGCGCAAGGAGAAGAAGCACAAGCTCCTCGTCGGACTCAATTCCCATCTCCACCGCCCGACATTATTCCCCAATTCCCAGCCATTCAATTCCGATCCCAAGAGGCGCAAGATTGACCCTCTCCACAACCACCAAACGGTGCGTTTCGCCACCCATTATTACAATCTCCTCCGATTTGTGGGCTCTTCGTGTTAGAACACCGATTTTCGCTATTTATTTAATTATCTTTTGGGAATTCGCGCGGAATATTGTTGCCTTTTGTTTTTATTTTAACTCGCGGCGAAGTCGCTGAACTCGGAACCGGTGGATGTGTTTGTTGGTTTGACCGTTTAGGTTTTCAGTTTTTGGGTTATTTAATTTAATTTATTTGGGGGAAAATTTATGTGGGGCAGTGGCACTGGTGGGTGCTTCTTCTTTCTTTTTGGCCCTAGTTTTAATCTTTCATTATTGGCTGTACGCCAGATCGAGCCTTCGTTTATGCACGGATATGCATAAAAGCTTCAATTTGTCTTTTCTCCCAGTATTGTTGGGGCTATTCATTTTTTAATTTTCTCTTTTATTCCTTGCCCTTCAGCACAAGACTCTATAGCTTAGTAGCTTGCTCGTGAGTTGCGCCCTTTTTTTAAGAAAAATAATAATTGTTTTTTGGGGGGTTGATTTTCGATTCTCTTTTGGAGGACTATGGATAAAAAGTGGATGGCTGTGTGTTGCAAAATCACACGCACATGTCTTTTTATGGTATTTGATGATGGGGTGATTTTGCTTGCAGGATGGGAAGGTTCCGAAAGCGACTGACAGTAAACATGGTATGTATAAAACGAAGAGTTTTGTGAAATGATTTCTCAATGGAGGTGCAATGGCAGGGGGGCATACATAGTATATAGTATAGTGGGGGAATATTAATGGCGATTTTTATATTATGTGTTGACAGGTTCGCAGGGGGAGTCCGGTCCCACTACACCTTTGCCAGACAAAAAGCTCTTGCTGTTTATCCTTGACAGACTTCAAAAGTGTGTCTCTTGTAGTCTTATTTGTTTCTTTCTTTCTTTTCTTTTTCTTTTTTCACCCTTGTTTGTTTTTTTCAAGTAGGTTATTTGATGTTTCTTTACTGCTCAACCTTCTTGCAGGAAGGACACGCATGGGGTGTTCTCTGAGCCTGTGGATCCGGAAGAGGTGCAATTTTTTATATGATAAAAGAGTACTTGCAATTGATTTCTCACTGTTTGAATGCTCAGCATCTTAACTTTGTTGCTGCAGCTTCCTGATTATCATGACATCATCAAACACCCCATGGATTTTGGAACTGTGAGAAAGAAATTGGATGGGGGACTATATACCGACTTGGAACAATTTGAGGTTGGTGCTACTGTTTTTTGTAGCAACTCTCAAAAGCTCTTCTAACTTTCTATCTGAGCAGATTCTATGTGATTTGCTTCTGGGTCAGAAGTCCCATGGCATTCTATTATGTAATTTTCGTTTTTTTTTGTAATGTTTACCTGTGAATAAAAAAGTCTTTGAAACAGAAGAAGTATAACTTTCAGATAATTTTGCATACAGTGCTGATTTCTTGATTCTTGCTAAGTAATTAATGCTACTACATTTTCTGCTTCGAGCGTTTATGAGCAATTGCCATCTTCCATCAGCCAATTGAACATCTGTATCTACCTCCCCTTTTTTATTATTCTTCCAAAGAATCATTACTCATTTATTTATTTGATTACTTTGACAGGACACCTGGAATGTAACCATAGACTAATGCTTCTGAATTTTGGTTAATGCATGTTTGACAGTTATATAGAAGGTTAATGTAGCTATTAAGGGTTTTTGAAACTAGTGCTGAATGTAAGATTTAAAAAAGTTTTTTGTGGGAAACCAACATATATGACAAACTGATAATTTGTAACATCAAGTTTTATTAAGGACAGTTATTCCTGATATGTCATGTGCAGTGCAGTATGTAATTCTTGGTCTGTCATTGCATTCATATGACCGATGGCTGTTTCTTGATATTCTGCCCTGTTTTAGATTCACTGATATGTCTGATTTGGGAAACTTTAAATTTGTGGTCATTGTAGCAGATCTTACTAATTATGCAACACACTGTTGTGTTAATTTGGGTGGGTAATTGAGCGAATGGTTTGGGTTCCATGTACTACTTTGATCATTGAGGAGAATATTTCTTGTTACTCTGATACAATTTTGAAATACTGTTGCTTCATTCTTGCAGAAAGATGTGTTCTTGATTTGCTCTAATGCAATGCAATATAATTCATCAGATACCATTTACCACCGACAGGTTTGGTGAAGTTTTTAACCAAACTATATTGTTTCCATCCCTTTTTATTATTTATTTAGTGTCTGCTAAAGGTAAATATTTTACTTTTTCTTAGGCCCGAGCCATGCAAGAGATCGCAAGGAAGGACTTTGAGAATCTGAGACAAGATAGTGATGATAGTGAACCACAACCCAAAGTTGTGCAGAGAGGAAGGCCGCCAGGCAAGCTATCGAGAAAGTCACTGGGTATGCCTCCTGCTGAGCGCGTTGGTCCTGAATCTTCTTCTGATGCAACTCTTGCTTCTGGCGGGGATATTGCCAGTGGCTCCAACGGTTATAATCTTAGGAAAGGACCAAGCAAATTTCAGCCTACAGATTCATCTGCCAGGGCCTACAACAGCACTTTTAACAGTGGAGGGTATGCTGGTTGGTCTGAATGGGAGAATGAATTTCCAGGTCATTACCTATATCTACACTTTCCCTTGTCCCATACCTTTTCTATTAAACTAGGGACAAACAACTGCCTCCATTTATTGGAATTATTCAATTAATTTTGTCTCTGTTTGCAGCTTCTGTTGTAAAAGCTGTGTTAAGATATGGAAAGAAGCAGTATACAGTTGATGAGACCAGGCGCGATTCTTACAAAATACCAGTGACTTCAGGAAATGAAGGACCGCTGTTGACCACAGTTGAAGATGAAGTCAAGCAACTTCTTGCTGTACGAACTTCTGTTTTTTTTCTTCTTTTCTTTCCTTTTTTACTCTTCCGTCGTTTTTGAATCATGATACTTAAAAATCTTTTTTTGTCTCTATCTTGTTAATATCTCATGCTCGGTCAAACTCAAAGGATTTTTAGTTGGCCAAAAAATTCACGTCCACCTCTTTTTGTATAAATCAGGTAGGTATACACATGAAGCACAGTTATGCAAGAAGTCTAGCCCGTTTTGCTGCAGATCTTGGTCCTGTTGTTTGGAAGATTGCTGCAAGTAAAATCAGCAGTGTCTTGCCTACAGGACATGAATTTGGTCCTGGATGGGTAAGTGAAGATGATGGGTCACAGAAGCAACACTTCCCAGTTTGTGACGAGGGTAGAACTTCAGACCCTCCTGTAGTAGAGGATTGTAGAAGTAGATTTTCTTCTCCATCTGGATCACTTCCTCTTGCAAATAGACCCTGCTTGCAAAGTGGAGACATGGTTATAAATAATTACCAAAAGGAGTTGAATCCGGCAATCAACATTGGTGGTGGATCTGAGTCCATAACTCCTGTCAGGATTCAGCAGGAATCCGTGCCGCACTCTGATGATTTTGGTTCACATGATTGGCTAGGATCTAATTTTTCACCACAAATGAAGATGGTAAGACTTGCTGACCTAACTGGGTCTCCGAGTGCTGGGGTTGCTCCTCAAATGTTTGACATGGATCCCACAAGCAGCCGCATTGCGCAGACAAATATTAATCCTTCTCTTATGGGACAGTACGGTAGAAAATCAAGTCAATTAGAATCCGGTAATCTATTGGCCCGGGAATCTGGGTTTGAGCCACGAAGTTGGTCTCAAGGGATTGCTGGAAAATCATCCTGGCAGGGTTTGGAAGTTCCCACTAAACAGAATTCTTTTGCACATTCTAATGACTTGAATGGAAGGATTGGAACAACAAATTCACCTAGTAGTTCCAACGTGGAGGCTGGTTCTCAGTTGCAGCCCAATTTGGCATTACAGCTCTGATGATATTTTTTTTTGAGATTGAATCCTCTCATATTGCTTACTAACATGATATTGTCATGTTATAGGAAAGAAAAGACCCAATTTAATGGACCTTTCCTTTTAAAATCACAAACATTTAGAAACAGTTATCTGAATTTTTTGTTTTTTGACTTTATGATAGAGGTTGGCCACTCCAGTAAGTATACAGTTGAATTGGTATCGGCCAATTCTTTATGACATACGTGCTATGGAGACATGAAATGTTTAATTATTCTCATTTACTATGTTGTTTTGGATAAGATCCTCTTATTGCATTATCTATGTGTCAACTACTAATTTAATAATTATAACTATAATTAAGTAAGCCAGTCCCCGCCAATTCCTGAAAGTGGCGGTTTTTCTGCAGCTTTGTACGGTCGGTAGTATAGCATGACATCTGAATTATTAAAAATATGAATTATAATAAAAAATTTAGTAGCTAACATTTTAGCAACTTTTAAAGGGTAGATCAAACACTGTAATTCTCTACATTAAAATTGACACCTGAGAAATTCCCTGTCCATCCTATATACATAGGTGTGTATAGGAAGAATTTTAGTTTAATTTTTTTAATTCTTCCAATGTAGTAGTTTTAATTGAATGTTTGGAGCTCAAGCTTAAGTTATGAAATAAAGTTATGTCAGTATCTATTTATTACTTAAACATACAAACTTTAAAACTGAAATTCAATTTATTTATTCATGTAAAGTTTTAGTTCAGATGTGTATTCGTAACATTTTCCTGAAGATGTTTCTAAGTTGTTTCCTTAAAATTTAATAAATTGTACGTTAAAAGATCATGTTAGGTATTGTAAAAAAGAAGATTATATAAAGTAAAAAAGTAATAATTTCTCTGCAGGTTAAAGTAAAAACAAAAAAGGAGTATGCTGTTAAATGCTCATAAAAGTAACTATTGTTGTGATTTTACATAATTAGTGTATAAGCTATTTCAATAAAAGTTGATAAAAAAAAAACGTTTGATAATGAAAAATAAATATTTATAATGCTCCAAACAGACTTATGATAGATTAAATTATAAAAATATAAAAATTATCATTTATGATTTGATTATGATAATAATAATAATAATATGATTTTTTGTACATGTTTTTAAAGTTTAAACTAAAAGAGTATATAAATAATATTATTTGGTCAAATACTCAACAATTTAAATTTAAATAATTAAGTACTAGTTCAGTTTTAAAACTGACAGAAATACTTGTTTTCGCTGTTATCTTTATCATATTAGAATAATATAATATTAAGAAAATAAATAATTTTACAAAAACGATTTTAATAATATATATATATATATATATATATATATAATTGTTTTTCTTACTTAAAATTAATTATATAATCTCTTTAATCAAAATAATTACATAGTTTTATCACTTTATATATATATATATATATATATATATATATATATATATATATATTTATTTATTTATTTATTTATTTATTTATTAAATATGAGGATCGATAATTATTTTTAAAATATTATAAAAATCATACTTAAGATTTTTTTAACTATTTAACGATGACTGTTTTTACATACATTATAATTTAAATCGTTCAAATCAATTATTTCAGTGTTTCAATTTGAATCGTCGCAATCAAATCTTTTACACTCAAATGTAATTTAGATTTAATTTCAGTTTCTCCCTTTAAAATCATTTTAGTGACAAAGACTAATATGATATTGTTATTTCAAACACTAATAACTCTAAAAGTAATTTTTATTGAAAAAAATACTTTTTTATAATATGATATTTAATTTACCTTTTTCAAGGTTTATATATACATATTTGAATTCTTGCACTTAGAAACTTAAAATGCGATAAACTCTCATAGATAATAGCAAGATAAACACAAACACAACACCAAAAGAAAAGAAAGTAGTGATTGAAGAAAAATAATTTAATGAAGAATGGAAAAAAAATATGTTAAGTAATTAATTAATACAATGATATAAGTTTTTATATATAAATGTTTTTCTACAGAAAAATATTCATGGGGAAAGAAAAAGATACTATTTGTCGAAAAAATCATTAAGAAGAATTTGCATAAAGGAGTAGTAAATAAATTCATATAAGAAATTGAAATATTATTTTAATTTTAATTTTAAAATAATAAAGTTACGAATCTTTCTTTATTCTTCATCTTATTATTTTTATTTATTGTGAGATTTTTAACTCATATTGAACTCTTAATAAGATGATGTAAGCAGCTTTGTAGGGTTGTATCCATATAATTGTTTGCAGTCTCTATCATAAAAGCCGTGTTAAGTTATGGAAAGAAGCAGTGTACGGTTGATGAGACCAGGTGCGTTCTTACAAAAATCTTCTATTGTCTCCATGTTACTGATACTGAAATTTATCAGATAACATATTTTATGAATTTTTATGTTGAGATCAAATACTGTGTTTTTCTCTGCAGTAATACACAGTGAAGTAACGGTTGGATTTGTTTTTATTTTACACGAATCTTTTTCTAAAATGATCTTTTTTGAGTAGAGATAAATATTAAATGTGAATATTTCTCAGTAAAAAACTGAACAGTAATTTTTGGCAATTTTTGGTTGAAAGCTTGATCAAACTTAAGCTTAAGTTATATGAAACGAAATTATGTCAATATTTTATTTATTATTTAAACCTTCGAAATTTAAAATTTAGATTCAATTTATCTGTTGATATGTAATTTAAGTTTACTTTGTTGATGTTCATATTTTATTTTCCTCCATTTTCTTAAAAACGCTTTTAAGATGTATTTTTAGAATTTAATAAATAACGTATCTTAGAAGTGTGTAAAATATATAGTAGTTATATTGAACTGGGATTTGAGAATATTAATGTTGCGTAAAAAAGTCTAGCACATTTTAGAAAGTTATGTAATAATACTATAACTTATCAGAATTGTCAAAATATTTTTTATGATTACGCTTTTATAATGTGCATTTTAATGGACTTATATATAGAAAGTATTTAAAAGACTTGAAAGATTTCATGAATTTTTAGAAAATAATTAAAATTACAAGACACAATAAAAATAAAAAGGTAAGGTCAATATTATTTTTAATCTTTTAATAGGTAATTATTTGGATCTAACTTTCATGTTCTTCTATATTAACTCTTTATCCATTAGCATTTTTTTTCTTGATCTGAAAAATAAGTTAAAATTATAATCTTCATTTTCTAGTCATTTTAAAGATAAATATCTATCTATTAATTTAATTGAAAAAATATTAATATAATATTTTTCACAAAGAAAATTATTAAGTACCATCCTCGACAATAAGAGAATAGATTATTGATGGTAAGAGAGAAAAAAGGTCCAACGATCAATAAGAGCAAAGAGATTTTATGTTTAACATTTTGAGACACATTGAAGGTAAACTTCGTTTTCATGTTATTGTCATTCAATGTAACTAAATGTAAAATCAAACACAGACTACACCATATCGATAACTGATGCAAATTTTCCTGTCACAATTATTTTTTTTTATCAGAATTCTTATTCCAGTGAGAGTGTTTTTAAATTTAAAGTGAAACCATGTGTTATCCAAAACAATCAATCCACTAATAGAAACAATCAATACACATATGTTTGGTAAATGTGATGTAAAACCAAACAACAACTAAGGTAAACTGGAGTATGCTATATACTGATATTTTGGTTTGTAGATTGTCAATTTCTGATTTATATGTTTTATTTGTGTTTCACATCATAAAATGACAACCATCGTTAATTTCTAATAAAGAAAAGGAAACAAAATGAACCCACAGACCAAATGAGAGGGAGAGAAAGCATGTCAAAATAGAAGAAACATCAATGCAAAATGAACAATGATATAGGTCCTCCAAAAATTCCATTCTTTACAAAAAAAAACTGAGGAATAGAGAAACAAAGTGGATGTCACACAAAATACCTCAAACCTTCTAGTTTTTCTACATGTGAGTGATGAATGTGACATGCAATTTGGTCGGAAACGAAAGGAGGTGATGATTTCGAATAAATACGTGATCGTAGCAAAAAAGCTATGGTGTGTCAAAACTGGAATCAATGGTTTTGCCATGCCATTGTGTAGCCGTTGGGCGTTTGCAACCGAAACCATTGTTGGGTCAAGAACTTCAACCTCTGGTCCCTAACTTCACAAAATCTGTGTGTCCAATTCTTGGGTTCTATGGGTCGGAATCCCAACCCAGGAGTTCTATCCTTAGAGTTGGGATTCAACTCTTGTTTCCAATCCACAACATACGCAGAAACCCTCCTTCGGAACTTGTTCTTGAACTCATCCCAAGCTTGGTACTTGTAGTGATTCACCAACCCCTGCTCCACGCTAACTTGCTTCGACACAAACCCTTCCTTTTCATTCACCTGAAAATGGTGTATCACGTTCCGCAAACCGGGGTCCACCGCATCCACCAACACCATCGACTTGTGTCTTTGCTCCGCCCTCATCCGACACGTGTACCCCTGCGTCACACCTTCCTCTGGGTGTCTCCGTTGACCCGAAGGCCCAAATTCCAAACACTTCATCGACACTTGTCCCACCCTTCTCTTTCTTCCTCCTTCTAATGGTGGCAGCAACGATTTTAACGAAGGAGAATGATCTCTTTCATGTCCCCAAGAGGGAGAGAACACGAACTCGTCAACATCCACGTACAATATCCACCTACACAGTCCCTTTGATTTGGAGTACACAACACTGTGAGAAAACCCCGCTTCTTGAGTCTTTGGCCAAATCCAAAACAATGTGCTGATGTTGTACCCTTCTTTTCGGAGCTCCTCAATCACACTATACAAATCATCCTCGCTTGCATTGTCGTATAAGATGAAATTATCCACGCCAACTTTCGAATGATACATAACCCATTCTCGTAAGAATTTCGCCACGTTGTAAACCATAGTGCATGCACATAAGAAATATTTGGGTTGTTCTTGTACAGCTACAGCGTTGAGCTTAGGTTTAGGTCTAGGAATGTAATACGCCACTGAGGGGATAATGATGTTTTCTGCAACAATCTCAAGGGAGATTCCGATTCTCTGGGACAACCCATAATAAGAATCTAGACCCGGCTCAAAGTCTGGGTGGGGGCAACGGAACACTTCTTGCACAGAGCTCGTGACGGCGCTACGAACTCCGTTTCCAAAGTCAAACACGCAACGGAGTTCCTTCGGAGACCTATCGTATCCGTTACGATGGTTGACCCCTTTGGCGAACACAACAACGTCGTTCTCCGTGGAGAAAGACTCGTACACGAGAAAGTTCCACTTCATGAGTTGAGGCATTGGTTTCAGGAGCTCCGTTACCGACGATGCTCCTCCTCTCACAAGCGTAGGCTGGGAGAACATGTGACGCCGCCGAAGAGACTCCGGAAAGTCACACTTGAAGGTGAGGCGGTTGGTGAAAGGTAAGACGCCGGAGAATCTGGCCAAAGAGTTGGCATTGTTGGGGAAGAGGCAATGATATTGGTCGGAGGAGGAGAAAGGTGTGTTTGTCACAACGATGACAAGAATCTCCCAATCGGGGATGAGAACGGAGACGGTGGATAAGGGGTCCTTGATGGAGGATACACGGCGTGTTTGGCGGCTGAGTTCGTTGTTGTTGTTGTCATTGTCGATGACATTCTTGTTGTGGGTGGTGTGAAGAAGGAAGTGATTGTTGGCGTTTTGTTTGGGGAGGTCAGAGTAAGGGTGCCAAGTGGAAATGGCATTGCGAGAGAGGTGAAGTGAGAATGAAGCGAAGGTGATAATGGAGAGGACGGAGACGATGAAGGTGGCGCGTGGTCTCCGCCTCATGGTGTCTCCAAGGAGAGAGAACCACGAGGACAAGGTGTTGGGTGTTGTTGGTTTGTTAATATTGGGATCGAAATTGAAGGGACGCAAATGTTGTGGTGGAAAAAACAAGAATAATTTGAGGTGGGTGAATGGCACTGGAGATGGAAAAGGTTCTTCATTTTCTTTATTAAGAATCATGTTATTCTGTAATGTGAAAAGCTTGTTATAAATAGTTTGATTATTAGAGAGCACCTTTTGTGTATATATATATAGAAACTATATATAAGTGCCTCTGAAACTCAGAACCAATTGAAGGGATGAAGGAAATGAGTAGGGCTATAAGATGGTGAGTAACTGATAGAGGGTGTGCATGTTGTGTTGTGGATAGAAAGATAAAAAGAAGAAAGAGAAAGAACAAGACAGAGGTCAAGTGAAGAAATGGAGGGGACACAAATGTTGTGGTTGAAAAGGTGAAGTAGAAATCTTGTGTTGTGTGTTTGTTTTTGTCTTGGTCTAGGGCACAATGCAGTTGCAGCCATGACATGTGGAGGTCAAAATGGCTAACCACAAGGGTAATAGTAAACTCAAGTTTGTTTTCTTCACGTTGCGGACTTCTTGCACATGGAATTCGCGACAATACTAATACTCCTTTGTGATTTTGACCCTCTTCAAATATTGAAAGATGTTGACCATAATTAGATTTCATAATTCTAATACTTTTATTCAACTTGAATAAATTTGTGTCCTGTATAAATATCTACAATGTTGCATGAAAATAAATGTATTATAACACGAAAGTAGAGCTGATCAGATTCTAAATATAGTTGAATATTTTTCAGCTGAACATTTTTAAAAGAATACACTGTGAAAGAAAAATATGACCAATTTATTTATAAGTTAAAATTAGTTAATAAACTAATATTAATTTATAAAAAAATATTTCACTTTGTTGTTCTCATTTTCGTACTCATGTTAACAACTGTTCAAACGCTAAAATATAGTTATCAAATAATTAGATATAAAATTAGACTAGTCATAAAAATGTGAAAATATATATATATATATATATATATATATATATATATATATATATATATATATATAT
>Ga0099824_1000713_pt1 | contig 42366 bp, 17 predicted proteins | sample SiratrowhiteBW_FD_76837 | JGI IMG/M metagenome (GOLD analysis project Ga0099824, IMG submission 76837) | Root nodule microbial communities of legume samples collected from California, USA - Siratro white BW | ecosystem: Host-associated > Plants > Roots > Nodule | place: USA: California... | reverse complement strand
CTAATCCTACAAGTATTACCAATCCTTCTATGTATCTCATGGATGTTTAGTATTTCTAGAATTTCTTAAAAGAGTTTATTTACTTCAAGAACCATAGAAGAAAAGGACAATTTTGGTGTTTTACGTATATGATCTTACCAAAGAAATTCAAAAAAAGGAAAACTTTGAAATATCATTTTTAGTGTGTTTGGATTAACTTTATGGAATGAAATAATCAATTAGTTTTTGATGGTCAAGGGATGCAACCAATGGCTGCTTTTACTTTTTCATGCATCATCATGATTTTGTGGAATAGAATTGATTCTTGATTGTCATATAAACATATTTAACTTCACAATAATGGTTCTATGTTGGCATTACAATGATTGGTAAAAATGGTATTATTTTATTGAATTGAAAGTGTTTAGTGAAATTAGTTAGTATTTAACTGATAAATATAAACAAAATTATATTCGAATTACATTTTTATATCACTAGGGAAAAATGAATTATAGTTAGTGTTTTTCAAACGTTATTATTTTGACTTAAAAGATGAAACATGGAATTAATAATTAAATATATATTTGTAATATTTAAAATATGACATACAGGTATTGTTGTGTGAAAGGGTAAGGATTTTTTCTTAAGTTATTTGGATGAGATAAAGAGTATTTTAACAAGTTCTAACATGTACTTTCAAAAGTGTATTACAAAGGTTGAAAGTCAATAAAATAATTTCAATTTGCTAAAAGATTTCTATTTTTATAAAAGTCTCAGCACAAATTTATATTTATTTTATTCTTCAATTTCCATTTAAATATGTTTTTAATTTAATTTTCAATCTCTAATGTTTTTGTTTTCCGACAAATTTATAAGAGCAGGTCAATGTTGTCCCATCTACGTCTTCAGCAGATTGGTGGCGGGACGCAAGGAACCAACAACTTTCTAAATTGGACATTCTTTTAATTTTTTTTTAAAATAATAGTAATAAGAGTTAAATAAATTATTCAGTGTTTTTTATAATTATACTCGATATAATCTTCGAGCTTTTTTAGAATAACCATGTTACTGTTATAAAATATCAATCAGTTTTATCTATACTGATTCAATACAAAAAATAAAAATGATTACAATTTTACAAAAGGATAAAAATGATTACAATTTTATCTTTAAGGAAGTTCTGAATTGGATAGCATTCTCAATTTTTAGTTAAATACTAATTTTCATTTTTCGTTTTCTCAAATAAATTGCATCAAATTTATATTTACAGAAAATAAAAATAATGCATCTATTAAAAAAAAGTCAGATTAGGAATATTTACTGAATTGGAGAATTTGGGTTGTGTTTTCTTTTGGGATTAAATTAAATCAATTTTAAGTGGAACTCATCCAATCTTTAAATGTTTAGTGATAAGTCATGTATGTTAAACTTACGATCTAATTTAAGCCAACCAAATTTATTAGAAAAATTGTTTAAAAAATTAATTCTTTGTTATTTTTAATTTATTTTAATTTTGATATTTAATATGTAATTATTACCTTTTGTTTAATTTCATTTACAAATATTAACAATCTATTTACAAAAAAAATTGAAAAAAAAATTAACAAAACAATGTTTGAAAATCATGAAACATTTTAAAAAAAATATTTTAGTAATGATTTATCTAGTACTTTCCTTGTCTTCATAGAAGAGGGTATCTCAAACGCTATTTTTATTAGACGACATAATCTCACTTCATATGTATTTGGTTTATTTATTTTTTAAATTTAAATTAAACTAAGCATATTATGGACATGTTTTACTCTATTTCAAACAATAGTTTATATTAATTGATATCCACAATTCTGTTTGGAATTCTTTTTCATAAATACTATTTGATTTAATTATAAATTAAAAATAAATCTGAGAGATTTGAAGAACATGTTTTTGTCCCAGTATTAGAAGACATAATTTTTTAATTGAGAAAATTCTAGTCGTATCTTAATGATATAAATTGGAGCTTTATTAAAATTATTTTCTTTCCACAATTTTCTTCTTTGAATCCTCTTTAATTTTCTCCAGCTTTTAAAAAAAGGATTTTTCATCCTTTTTCTTTTATGAAATTTTAATAAATGGAGGTTTAAAATAATTTTTTCTTTTCTGGAATTCTCATCACTCAAATAAAGAAGAGTTAGTATTTTAAACTTTTTTAACATGAAGTCTTATATGTTAGTTTGAGTATTTGATTGAGAATCATTGAGTGTTGATTCTCTCTACACTAGAGCATATCACTCGAGCGAGAGCAAATAAAAAAATTTGGTTATTTTTTGAAAAGATGATGCTTATGTGAGGAAACTTCCCTCAAACATAATTTTCTTGATAATATTTTGATATGTTATTTGAATTAATTGTTTTATTGTTGTTTGACTTAAATTGAGTGTTTATATATTTTATTATATATATTTTACTATGTAAGTTGAATATATTATAAATGAATTGAGAATGTTGATATAAAATCATAAAGTACCTTTGATGTATAATACATGAAATCAAATAAGTGTTGAATTGATAAAAATTGTAAGGAAACTTGATTATCAAATATGGTATTATTAAGTTGACGCGATATATAATATAAATAGTAAATGTAGAAATAATACTAAATCTATGTTATATAATATAAATATTAAATTAATATAATATAAATATTAAATTAAGAGATTTGATAAAGTAACCAAATTTTACTAATACATTGACAATTGATAAAGGTTTATACTATCTAATTAGATACGAACAATCACCATTATTCAATAATGTAAAGTCCTCTTGAATGAGATTATGCACATGAAATCCATAAGAGTTTGTCTTGATCTTTAGAGATTATATATCTTTGATATTTTTTACTCTCTAAATTCGAACTTAACATTTGTTCTTTCAAAAATCAATAATAATAATTATATATATATATATATATATATATATTATTAATATGAATAATTTTGGTAAAATTAATATATATATATATATATATATATATGTATATTAAATATGTTACAGTTTGAATTAGTAATTTACTCTATTTTTATTTATAAATATGTTATCATCATGTTTTATTACTGACATAAATTATTTTATTTTTGTGATTGAAGAAATATAATATTTTTGAATGCTAAAAATTTCTTTTAAGTTATGATGTTTTTATTTTCTTGCCCTTAAAATATTGATGGTGAAGTTTATCTATTAAGACAAAGTTATCATATTTTCCCATTTGAAGTGAAAACATGAAAAGATAGGCCCTTTCAATTTGCAAACAAACACATAAATATTTGAAAATGTCCGAATATATTCTAAAATTTCCAATTGATGGTTAACTTTGACAAATAAATAGCATAAACAAAGCATAAATAGCCACATGTAAGGAAGAACATGAAAACCATTATTAAATACGGATATAATTAACTTTTAACACACGATTAGCATTTTGTGTTTGGTATAAGCATGTTCTCAAATAAATAGAAAGGATTGAAAAATGTTGATAAAGGCATTTGAGTGGACAGTGGTCCTATGAGAACAGCACCATTCCACAATGTGATAGGACCGTCCCACAACTAGAAGCCAAGTTTTCAGTTTTTGGGAAGAGGGGTGGGTGGCTTTCTTAATTTATCAGTTAATATATAGTATTAGGTAAAACAAGTTTTACTAGGTATACACATAAAAAAAGGCTTATTTATAAAATATTTGAATTCTTGCACATAAATGTAGCTTAAGCCTAATCATACCATATTTGAGAATAAATTTGTTTAGAAAAATATTTTTTTTATAGTTAAAATTAATTTATTCATAAATTAATTTGCATAAATTTATTATATATATAATATATATTTTAATTTTTTAACTTATACATTAACTAATTTTAATTTATGAAGAAATTATTATATTTTAGTTTTTTTTTTAAATCTAGTCATGGAAAAAATTATTTATATATGTCATATGGAATGAAAAAAAAAATTGTTATGTATAACTAGTTAAGTAGGTATTTATTTTAATCTATTTTTTAAGTATTATGTTAACTTAATTTTGTAACAATTGGTTTAGAATAATGATTCGATATTGTTTAAAAAAATAAGTTTATTTAATAGTTTATTTTTTTTAGAATTATTTGGTGAGAGTTGTCTAATATATCTATGATGTAAAGAATTTTTCGTTTACTCATTTGATAAAAAGCGGAAGGGTGTTTCATCTATCTGTTTAATAAAAAGGTAATTTGTTAAAGAGCGTCTTATCTAACGAAGCCTATGGAGTGAAAAACGTCTTGTTTATCCATTAAATAAAGAACATCTTATCTACAAAAGAGTGTCTTATTTATCCTTTTAGTAAAGAATGTCTGTCTCCTAAAGAACATCTAATCCAGTGAAGTGCATATAGTGAAAGGTCATCTTGTATAGTCAACTTTATCTATTGTTATGTAATGTATCTAATGTATTTTTAGTGAGTCTAAGTGTTAAAAACACATTTGTTATGTGTTTGTTCTTGTCTTGTCTAGAAATGGTCTTTTGTCTTCTTTTGGCACGTGATGATCATCGATAAGAATGCTCTGTTGGCAGTTTCCTACTTCCTTAGCCTACTCGGTTAGAAGAGTTCACGTATGATTGGAAATAAAAATCGTGCCTTTTTCTTAAACCTATTATGCCTTTTATAGACTTCAAAATAACTGTAGCTTTGAAATAATTGATTGACCCTCCACAATCTTCCCAGAATTTGAATTGTACTGTCAAAGTGAATAGATAATTGATTTTTAAGATAGTTTTATTATAATATAAGTTATGGCTGAGAAGTACTTGATTTGTACTCGACCAAGGACCTTTCGGCCACTGCACAATACACTTGTTCCCCAAACTCATCAGACTTGTGGTTGCAAGAGATAAGTTTTCAATTTTGGCTTGAAAGAAAAATTCACATTTTCTTTGGTTCGTCACGTAAATTGCATGTAGGTTGGATATCTCTCGACCTTATTTGTACACTTGTCCCCTAAACTCGAACCCACAGGGTAAAGAGGTTTGAAGGTAAGTTAGGGTTGAGGTAAGCCTTTTATTGAGATTCGTGCTTATTAAATCCAACGGTTAGAAGGTGAAGGGTCATACCTCGTCACTTCTCAAATTCTATAAATAGTGGATTGGGGTGCTTTTCGTCGATACCAAACACTATAACTTTGTTTGATATCGAACATTCACAAGCTTTCATAGCGGCTAGGTGCAACCATGTCTCTTTTGTCTAACTTTTCTGAGTCTGAGGTAGTGTTTCTTCAAGGTGTTCCAAAGTGTCGGTTGGGATGCGGGGACACATCTAGTTTAGAGGTCCAAGAGGTTGGGGTGGATCAACTTGGTAGGGTTGAGAACTTGGTGGTTGAAATAGTCAAGTCTAATCTTCTGCGTAGGACCGGGTATGAATATGTGAGTCTTGAGGTTACTTTCAAATTCTTAAAGTATGTCGTCCATCATTGAGTCGTACTTGACTAGCGTGCCTATGCTTGTCGACAGCATTGTAGAGGACGGATTTACCTTAAAGCATTGTACAACCATAGACAATGTTTGTTATGGCCGAGAGGATCACATTATCGACTTCATTTTCATGTATGCATGTCTCTTCACAAATTCTCATGTTCAAATCCCCTCTTGTGAGTTCACCATGGGTGTGTTGCGCACCTTGAATGTGATGCTCACACAACTTCATCCAAATTCTTGGACGTCACTTCAAGCTTTTCAACTTTTGCCCGAGATGTTGCATCTCAACCCTTCCCCTCATGTCTATATTCATTTTTATAGTTTTTGCCCATCCCAATCGGTCAGATGGTTGTCTTTAATAATTTAGTCGGGGGTAGTTTTGTTTTCCCCATTTTACTTCTTCCAAAAAGTTTAAAGAGATTTTCTTTAAAGTGTCAATTGAGTATGTTGGTTAACGTTACTTTTTTTTATCGAGATATTCCTAAGTTTCCTTTTTATTGGACTTGGAATGTTGTTTGGTAGCACTCTTAGTCGAGGTTGTGCATGACTAAGGACGATAAGAAGATATTTGACATCCTAGACTAATTTTTGAGGAGGTCTTCACCCGCAATATTCTTAAGATTTTTCTTTTTTCACACAGATGGGTTGATCTAAAGGGTATGTGTTTATTTTGTTTGTTAGGCTCACTATTGGTTTTAACTTTGTTGAATCATTTGTTGGCTTTCAAGTGTAATGGCTCAACAAGACACAAACTTCTTGGAGCATTTGAAGAAGATTTGCTTAGAGAGAGCCCCTCAGACCGATAAGGAGGTTGTCGCTACCAAGACCTTTGAGCTTGAGGAGGCTTCAAAGAAAACTTCTTTTGTGGACTTGGCCCTCCATTGAAGACTGAAAAGAAGAGCAAGAGGAAGAAGCGCTCTAAAAAATACTCCTCTCCTCGCCACTCGTAAAAAAGGTCCTGCCATACAACATTAGATGCAGGTACGAGTGTTGTTGGTCAACTTTTTGCTCATGATCTAACTTTTTACAAAGGGATGAGCTTTTCTCTTACCCCAGTCGAGAGGAGTGTGATCAATTTGACTTATATTGATGAGATAACGGCTGCTTGTTTGGAGATGCGAAGTTGTGCACTTGCCTTTGTCAAGATTTTGCGTATTGAAGTGATGAAGGGATCAATTGCTAAGATGATGAAGTTAAGGCAAGAGTTAGCAAATTTAGCTAGCTCTGTCAAGGTGACCGTAGAAGCGAACTTAATCAAGAACGGACAACTAAAGAGAAGATAAAGACAAAATGACGCTTAAAAACTATGAAGACTTAAAAAACAAGAAAAAAAAGTAAACAGATGATATAAAAAAGTTTGAATCGTAACCATATTTTCTAAAAAAAAATTCAAATTGAATTAGAACTTCTAAAACTTAGAGATTGAAATGTTTAAAATTTTGTTGATAACACGTGTAAAAAACAAAATTTGTTCATAATAAATTATTTTTCTATAAATATATGATAAAATCATTACCTTGTTTTTGATTTTTTCCTTAGACTCTCTATTAATTTTTTTTTTTTTTTTTTGTCTCTTATGTAATTTATATAAGCATTTTTATTGATTCCACAGAATATGATAGATATTTTTTTTTATAAATTTGTATATTAATTCCAAGACAAATTGGTAAGGTAAATATGAATTAGTATCAATCTTTACTTTATTTTTGTTTGATTTAAATATTATTTTCTCGCCTATATTTACTCTTGTACATTTTATTTTTCAACTTTAAGTCATATTAAATATTGGATTTACGTTATAAAATGATGTCATTAAGACTAAAATGATCGATGATGCAATCACATATTTTGGTCAGTGTAGTGTCTCGTTAATAGTGTTATGACATATATTATGTTATAGAGATACAAATGAAACACAATAACATGTATTATATAAAAAAAATAGATAAATGAAATATTTATAGATAAGGACAAATATCTAAGTCTTAATTATACTTGTAAATTTATCTTAACATCAATATAAGAAATTTAATTTAAAATTATGTAAGTTTATAATCATGTAAGAAAAAAGATTGGAAACATAATTTGTAGAATTTCAAAGTTGGAGAAAAAGTGTAATAAATTTCTTTTAACTTTAGAGACACTCTCATTTATTTTGAGTGACTAAATCCATAAATAATTTACAATTTCAGGGACTCCTTTTCATTTTATTTATTTGAAGAATCCTTTTTATTTGATTATTACAATCTCAAGGATTAAATTGATGGATAATGTAAAATATAGGAATTATTTTATTACTTTACCAATTTTTAGATTAATTTAATTAACTATTACAATTTAAAAATAAATAAATTGGTGATCAGGTGTTTTTATATATGTTTTACAAAATGTATTTTTCAATAAGTGATTGGTCTGAATAATATTAAGTTCAATTATCTTAATTATATGATAGAAGGTAGAGCAACATCATATCAATAATAAAATTTAGATCTGTATCAAATTCAACCTTCATAATTAATTAATAAGATAAGAATAATATTTTATTATATTTTGAATATATATTTAAATAATTTGAGATCTTTAACACTCTTCTTTAAACTTAAATATAAATTATACATGTTTGGATATATAATAATAATAATAATAATAATAATAATAATAGATCTAATAAGTTTAATAAGTATATTATTTTCATAAATTATGATATCATTTTAGAATTTGACTTTATATTTAGTTTGGTAAACTTAATTTAATTTATAAACTATATTTAAAATGATCACATTTATTTGGTTCTCCTATTTGGTCAAACTTTTGTTATGCAAGATAGGTTTTTTTATACTTTTATTTCCATCTCTATTTGATCATTACCTCTAATTCGGTCCTTAAATGTGAGGGTTAGCTAACTAACCAAGCTCCACCATTTTTATCGTCTAGTGTTAATTTTAATGTTTATGTAATAAAAAAACAATTTACTCTCTTTTCTTTTATTTAATAATATTAATGGAACCTAAGAAATACACTTTTTTTTATTGTCTCTTGTTCTCTTGTTTTTATTTTTCGATTTAATTAATGAAGCCTTATTGGTTGGACAAAAACAAAAGTAATAGAAAAAAAAATAAAGTAGTTCTATCCACTCTCACTACCATTCTCTAATTTTAAATTATAAAAAAAAAAGTCACAATCATTTGAGTGCATGAAGGAGGAATTGTGCATTGAACAAGGATAAAAGAAAACAAAAAACAAATATAGGCATGGTTTCTTCCAAGTTCCAACTTCAAAGTGATGAGATAGATGATTGGTGGTGGAATATAGTTGTGCATGTGCATTCAAACAAAGGAACTTCACCATTAGAACACACTACACCATAAGAAAAGGAAGAAAGATGGGTCCAATGATAGAAAGAGTGAGTGAGACACCAATTACCTAGTGATTGTGACTTCTTGTCTGGTGTGAGGCATTGGTTATGGAGTGGGAATGGACAATGACACATAAGGGCAACTTGGGTAGGACCCATTATCCCTAATGAAGGGTCACCATCTTAGACTGTGACACGTGTACAAAGATTGTACACCTTGACCATGACAATTCATGTTCAACACTGCTTCACCATATCATATCACAATTCTCATTCACTTCCAACAATTGTGAAAATGCTTTTTTCCACATGTATATATCAGTCTCTTTTAGCTATTTTTCAATACAAATAATTCCAAGTAATAAATCTCCTACAACACTAATTCTTGTTTGTTACTTTCCAATGGGTCTTATCAAGAAGCTTTCTTTCTTTATAATATATAATTAAATTACTTCTTTATTAGTTTTGGATTATATTATTCACAATTTAATTATGCTTTTAAGTAGATAATTTTTTCAGAGTGGTGTTATGTTAAATATTTTTTTTAGGGTGTTACAAAATTAAAAAACAACATAAATTCACATATAAAATACGATTAAATTAAAGAATCAAGTTAGTCTATAAATTAAGTAATTATAATATATTTATTAATTTTCTATAAGATTTATCAACTTATAATTTATTATCATTGAGTTATAACTTTATACATTGATTATGTGTGTTATATTTAGAAAAATAGATAATAATAAGACTATAATAAAATAATTTATATTTATAAATTTTTAAAAATATATTTTTATAATTTAATTTCTTATTTAAATTGTTTAACCTGTTTCTTTTTAAATTTAAAAGAGAAAACAATGTTCTTTGGACACAACATTGTTTTGAAAAACAACATTTTTTTCAACATTAAAAGTAATAGTCAATAGGTCTTAGTGCTTTGTTTTTATTCAAGTGAGTAATGTGTTTGTAATTAAAAAAACAATGAAAATAAGTGTTTTGGATTCAAAGATATTACAAATTTGATCATATTTTTTTTTCTCTCTCATGCATAATAAATCACATTATTTTTTTCTCTACAAACTTATATTTTTTCTTCAACAAACAAGAATAATATATGTAAGAAGCACATAAGATGCTTCATCCTATATATAAAGTAAACAAATTACATATTTGAGAAATGATTAACTTAAGCTAACTTATTCTTTCTTGCTTTAAGTTGTACAACTAACCTTCTTATAATTGTTTCTCAAAATATAACTGGAATGTCATATCTTGATATAAATAGACATTAAATTTATAATATGATTTTCAAAGTAGTATTTATCTTAAATTCATTTGTTTTTACAAACTTAACTATTTAAATGTGTGAATGTTGTCATCTTAATATAGATTTTTTTTTTGTGATTTTTAAAGTTGTATTTTCTTTATCAACAATAAAGAATTAAAAATTGAAGAAGGGTAATAAGATTACTTTAATCTATATACAAGTAAAAAACATAATAGAACAAATTAGTCTATACCATATGAGATTAGTATAATATTGCTTTAAAAAAGTCTCTTTAACCCATACAAAAATTGTGCAACATCTACACCAAATCCCTATTCAGAACCAATAAATTAAGGCTGACAGGGAACATAAAAAAACACATTATCACAACACTGAACAAAAGTGTACAGTAACATACATAAAAAGATGCAAAAGGATCTGTTGTAGCACGAATTTTCTTTTACCAGAACTTTCATTCAGGATTCCTGCCATTATATACCCTGCACCAGTAAAAAGTGGTTCCTATCCAAGTCCTACCAACTTCATATTACATAAAAAGATAATTTACTAGATCAATGCACCAATCAGAATAAGAAAAAAATAGCATTATTATATTTTAGCTTTTATAACAACTCATATTTTCACTTATATAACAGAAAACACCTCCTGACTATCCCACATCCTATCTTTGAAAATAATATCATTTCTGTGTTTTCATATGAACCAAACAATGGTCACCTATACAATATAACCCACTGATATACTGTTCATATTGGTCCTACCCAATTGATATCCTAAAATATGTTTTCTAGACATATAATGATGTACTGAGAGCACCCCAAACCAACTGTCACACAAGTTTCAAATTCTGTTAATAGAGTTACACATAAAAAATAAATGACTCATATTTTCTTCACATAACTTACATAAAACACATAATGGAGTCACATTTGGGATTTCTAAGCTTATAAGCCTATTCTAGTTGAGAGTTTATTATAAAAGACTCTCTAGCTGCATAAATTGATGAAGGTTGGCCTTTCCTTTTCCGTAATCTTTAAAACACCTCCTTCCTATGACCTACAACCCTCTTCTGAAAGAATCCTAAAGACCTTCTTCACAGTATACATTTTTACTGAACTATCTTTCCCAACCTACTTATCATCTTTTTTCTTACTAATTTCACACCTCTGAATGATAGTTAAAAACTCATCTATCAAATATTTGTCAATTCAAACCAAGCCCTTCTCCAATACAATTTCCAAACCCACATTTGATGTTGTCAAACCCTAAAAAGTTGTATTTGTCTCTACAAAGTTAACTATGTGAATATTGTCAATTTTTACATTTTCGTTATACTCTTTTTCCTTTTTTCTTACTTAGTTCCTTAACCTGAACATTGCACCATCTAGATATCAATTTCCTCATTGTTAATGTTATAATTTTTAATAAAAACTTACACTAGAGAATCATAATTAATTATATGTTTACATTATATTATAATTATATAATATAATATAAAAATTAGTAAAGAATAATAATAATTAATATTCTAAATAAAAATAAAAATAAATTCATATAAGTATAATAAATAATAACATTAATAATAATAATAATAATAAAAGTATTAAATTATAAATAATAATAATAATAACATAAATAAAGTTATATAATAATAAATAATAATATTAATAATAAAATAAAAAGTTAGTCACAATAATAAATAATGGTAATAATAATAATATCAAATAAAAATTACTATTAATAATAAAAATGAAATAATTTTATATAATAGCAATAATAAATAATAACACTACTAATAAAATCATTAAAATAATAATAGTTAAAATTAGAAATAATAAAATAAAATCATAAAATAATAATAATATTAATAAAATTAAAATTTAAAATAAAGGTAATAAAATTATTTCACAAACCTTTTTCGACCTTTTATTATGTATCTTTTAATTCAAATAATTTTACTTTTTACTTTTTCTTTTTCATTTATTTCACTTTTTACTCTCTCATATTTATTCTCCAGTTCAAATAAACCCCAGAAAAAATCTTATGTTGACAAAGGAATGCACTAATGTTACATAGAGTCATACTCACACCATAATGAGTATAAATGAGTAAATGTGTTCTTAGTTTTGTACTTTTATACCAGTTTGCACATGTCACAGCCAAATACACGAATAAACTTCTTCCATTTTTAATAATCAATTTTGTTAAGATAATTAATAAAAATAAAAATAAATGTTATATAAAATAATTAATTAAAAAATTTAAAATTAGTACTGAAATAAAAGATTGAAAATAATAGAAAAGGGAAGTAGACAGGATAAAAAACATTCAATAAAAATTAGAAAATACTTTGAAGTTTTATAAAAAGGAAAGATTTATTTTTATTTATTAGTTATTTCTGTAATGTAACGTGTTTAAAGTATAAGAAACTTAATTAAGTTTAGAGATCGTCCTAAGTATAATATAAGCTTTAATATAGTTCAATACTAATTTTTTAAGTATAGACTAAGTTGTAAACATGTAAAGCCTTTCTATCCGAACATACATTTACAGGTCTTGCACTTTTAATTTTCATTTCCATAACTATTTTGAGTTGTGTTGAGATTGTGGAAGATAAAATTGAAAATATTTTTCTTCTATTTCAATAGATTTTGAGTGTACACACTCAATATGTATAACTTCAATTATAATTTCCATAAGATATGTACTTTAAAGTGAATACAAATCTTAAAATTAGTGTAGATTTGACTATTTTAACCTAAAAACACCTTTAATTAGGAATGAGGTTGTGAGCGATAAAATAAAAAATTCTTTGCCCTTTTTTCCAAAGACATTTGAACCATTCAAACTTGATGGTTTAAGTTTTATGTATAGCTTAAACAAACAATATTGACAAATAAAGTGAATAAAGATCTAATAATTAGTGCAAAATAGTAATTCGAACTAGTTTTAGTTTTCCATTGGTGGATTGTTTTTCTTCTTATCAAGGAAAAACTATACAAGAAGTGTTCTCCTCCACTTTGGAAAGGGAGAATAAAATTTGATATTTCTACATTTAAAATAGTATATTGAAAGTTAGAAATTATCTCCCTCTAGTTTAAAAATTTGCCTTTAATTATTGGTTAATCGTGTGTTGGATTGATAACTTGGAACTTTTGGATTGTTACCGAAAGTTAAGTGTTTATTTATTTTTATGATACTTGTTAATATGTTTCTTTGTTTAACATCTTTTTAGTATTTTACCTTTTATTTAGCATATTTTTTTATATTTTGTTATATATATAGAAATATGTTTAACTTTTTAAGGAAATGTGTTTTTATTTTGTTAAAATTATAAGATTGATAATTTGTATTTAAATCATATGTCTTAAGATACATAGAATATATAAAACTTAAATAACTCATTTTTCTTAGAATTAGTACTTTTTTATCTCATGATAGATGGGTAGATTATACTACTTTCCTATATTAAAAGATTATATAGATGTGCGTAGGATCATAGACATCATATAAACACAAATGGCTATAAAACAATTAATCGGAGTGAAGTGATAGTGAAAAATTCTTTTACAAATTTTAAAAAGAAAAAATTTGCCTTAAAAACTATTGATGACAGATATATAAAGTTGATTTGCATTTATTATTAAGCACCAACAACAACAAATTTAAACATCATGATGAAAAACTTTAAGAAAAATAATAAATTTTATACTAATTTGGCTACTTTTGAATCTATATCTAGTTAATCCATATAAATTGAATGGACTTTTTACTAAAATATTAAAATACTCAACTATAAGAAATACTTATATAACTAGACAAAAGTATAGTAACAATTTTCTAAAATTACAATTAATATATCACTTTATAAGTACTTATATTATAATGACATAAGTCATTCAGCAACAACACATTTTTTTAATTTTTTTTATTTTTTACAAACTTAACTTTTGTAATGATTTAACCAGAAAATTACGATGATATTCATAGTAAAAGTAAAGAAACAATTTTACCAAATTCGCTAAGTGAGATAGTTTCAATTATTTCTCTAGAATTGAGCTTTGGTAACAAATGATGTGAACCCCTCAATTAGATTTCAAAAACAAACCAATCTAAGGTAAGACATTTCCAAGGATTATAGAACCATATTTAAAAGTTTCGAAACCATATCTTATTTTATAGAAGTTGAAATCAAACGAGACTAAATTGAAGTAAAAGTTCATAACTTGGAATGTAGGTTTGATTCAAAAATCATTGAAAGGTGACGTAAATCACCAATTATGGTTTAGAATAATTCTAGATAAAAATAGGAAAAAATTTAGAATTAAAGATTAGAACAGGTAAAAAGAGAAATATTCCACATGATTAATAAAAAAAAATAATTTACTAAATTACATCTAGAGAATTTTTGATGAAATAGAAGAAATTAAGTATATCTTACATTAAAATCGTCGTAATACAAAGATTAAATTTTACTCTTATATTAATAAGTAAAACTCGTAAAAAATATTTTAAATTATATTTTATCTTACCATTCTAATAATATTAAACTCTTTCAGATGATTCATTAATAATTTTCCTACTGTATTTTAATACTTAAGTTACCTAATTTAGACAATAACTATTTACAACAAATTTTTATTTATTTAATTTTCTAAATTTGTTAGAATTTTTTTTAATATATTAAATCAGATGTGGTATCTCAAAGTATTGTATTTATATTATCTGTTAACTTATTTTATTATTTAATCCAACCTATAAAGTGTTAAGTATTTTATTATAAAATATAATTTTACAACTTTTTGAAATGATTCATTTGATGCTATGAGAGTGATATTTTATCACTATTTTATTAGAGTTTACGAGATGTGTAACAAACGTCAAGTTTTAAGTTTCTATAATTTTAATTTTTAAAAATTATAATATATTTAACCGACACGATGGTATATTATTTATTGATTTTATAAATTATAAATTAAACTGATAGTATCATTCACTTGTCAATCATTTTGATTCACTTGTCAATCATTTTGGACATAATATTCTATCATTTTCACACCAAATATTTTTACTAATTGGAAAAACTTATTTATAGGTAATTTATTATTTTTTTATTCACAAATAACTTCACTTTTTTGGACCGTTGCATTTGTGAATAAGGTAAAATTACCTACAGATATTTATCTGTATATAAATTTTAGTTGGTAATAAAAGAACGAAGGTACCTGAAATCCCTTTACAGAAGTGAGAAAGACTATGTCATGCTTATATGATATTTATATATTGAATGATATAAATATAATGTAACCTTGCGTAACCTTCAAATACCCTTTTACATATATTATATTTATATATGTCTACCCTTCGTATCACATTGTCATGGATCTCTTAAAGGAAGATCTATGAAATGAAATACAAACACCATATGGAATATACTTTAGTTATTTTCTTCTCATTATTATTTAATTTTGATAATAATTCGCGCATACACAACCGATCATAAAATCTTGTGATGGGTATTATGCCAACTCACTTTACATAATCAAAATTTCAAATTACTGGCTGATAGCAAAATGCCACAAATCTTATTTGGACAAGAAGGTTGCCAAATCTTAATATATATACAATCTTTGTTCCTATTGATAACTCAACCTCTTACTTTTAGGAGAGGCTTCTTAGGGACAAAAGTGTTTACTTGTATTCTTTAATCAAAAGTCTTTTATCATTATACCTTTAAAGAAAGAACAATTTTATAGATCTCCTTTAAAAATAAACATGGATACTTCTATGGCCTTCTATATCTAGTAAGGACAACATATTTTGTTTTCACTTTTTTTCTTACTTTCTCTCCATTTCTTTTATCATGCAATCAAAAGGTATACCTAACTTAGGACCTATATGTCACACCTTTTAAAATATACTGGGATTATTAATTTTACTATTTTGAAAAATTAATAAGTGTAAATATTCTAAAATTTTCAATATATGCTTATTAAATTAACAAAATTAATTTGTAAGTTATAATTCTTCTATATATATTAATTTATTTTATAATTTTTCTAAAAATAAACATATCATAAGTACTATATAATACTTTGATATATTTTTATTACACATTATCATTATACAAAAGGTCTAAGACAAAATTATACACATGTAACTATATATTTATAAGGTTATTATTTCACTAAGTATTTCTAAACAAACTACTCCAAAGATATTATGTATAATAGATTAACATTGAGTAGTTGTTACTTGTGAATATAATAATAATAGAACCTGTTAAAAGTATCGTAGTTAATTCATCGGAAAATGTTAGGAATGATGAACCTTGTCCTCAAAAAGTCTATTTTGAACATCTTCACTCCATTGTAGATCAAGAAAAATCATTTATGTCATGATAGAGAATTGTCCCATACTAGGTAAGTCATCTATGTGTGTATAATAATTTTGTTTGTCGTTTTCATTAAGAAAAGAAACAAGAAATATAAAAGAAATAAGAACAAATACCCTAAACCCTAAACATATATATACACATATGCATACATATAATCTCATTCGTAATTTTTTTTCTTTTATTTAATTTTCATTTTTATATATTTATTTAATTTATTTTTGTAGTTGTTAATAAAGATAATAAGATTTAAAAAAGATAAATAAAATTATTTTACCTTAATCAAATTTCACTCATTTAAATTTAAAATGGTAAAATTGCATATTGATTTAAATTCATGTATTTAAATTAAGCTTTTGATTTACAATTTAAAATAAATCATGAATTAATTTCCTTATTTTACTATCAATATGCATATAAAATTGCATCTTATAATACTTTATATATATATATATATGTGTGTGTGTGTGTGTGTAATATTTATTTCAAATATATAAATTTAAAAAAATTAAAATCTTACTCATAAAAATATATAACAAATTGATAAAATAAGATTAGGGACATTTAAGATAATATATAAAAAATAATAAATGTCTCCTCCACTTATCTTAACATTTAAATAAGTTTAACATTAAAATAATATATATAAAAAATTAAATATCTCCTCCGTTTACCTTAATTAATATTTGAATAAGAACAAAGTTCGTAAATAATTGAATATGAAGTGTTCCAATTTTTTTCGACTATATATCTTATTTTTCTCACGACTTTCTTTCTCTAACCTTTTTTCCCTCGGCTGGTTCAACGTTTGTGAAGGAGAGATGCTTTTTTATAGCCCAAGGCTCGTGCTGATCCTTAGTTACATTGGAATTGATTCTCAACTTAGTTTTACTTTTACCGTTGATTTGTAAGGTTCAATAAATTCCACATTGAAATTTTTTTTTTAAATTTATTTATTTATTTATATATATAAATTTCTAATAGTTATTTGGTATTAACTTAGCTATATAATATATAAAGAAATTAAATTTTGGATGAAATATTTAAATTATTCAATAATGATGTGATTTGAAACATTGTATTGAAAATCATTATATTATATATGAACTTGGAATCTTACGTTATATATCTACCTTTTTTGACATTGAGTGAGCATATAATGTTGGACCATGATACATTAGGTTATAATGCTCAATGGAACAGACACTGGGTACAAATTATTTGCTAGCTAGCATATATGTTGTACCTCTTGCAAAGTACATAAAACACATTCCTTAACCTAAAATGGCATTAACAGATCGAAATTCCTGGTGTTCCTTGATCATATATTCTTGTCTCTGCAATTATGGTTTTGAAGAGAGTTCCTTTTACATCAATTACCTCTATCCCACAAGTACGTGCTTTTGAAGGTTGTAAAGAAATAACTATTTATTTTCTAAAAAAAATGATATAATTATTATTTAAAAAATAACTTTTAATAAACATCCATGCAAAATATATGTATTTGTAAGTAATCATTATTAGACCAGTGAATTAACTATTGGGGTTTATTAAGTTTGAATTTTAGATATGAAACTAAATATTCAGATAATTTTATTTTACATCTTGAGTTGAATAAGATTATCTTTCATGCATGTTATAGAATTAGGGTTTATGACATGTCTTACTTATTTTCATTAGCAATTACCACTTTTATAACTACAAAGGTTTGAATATATACAAGTTAAACATGTGAGGATCCCAGGCAAATAGCATATATAGGAAAAGCAATGAAAAGAAAAGGAAAAAGTTGGTGTGAGGTGGAAAATTTGGGGGTAAAGAGATAAGATGTAGTAGCAGTTAGGGTTTGTGTGTGTGAAAAAACACCACACAATCTTTTACCTATCCATCTTTCATTCCCATCTTTTCTACATGCTTTGCCCACCATATCTCCTTCAACTCTTTTCCAAAAGTTTCCATCAATGTTTGTTTCTTCTCTCTCTCTCAGTTTTTCTTAGTCAGCTTAGAAACAACGCTTTCTTCATATCCCACACATTTTATTCATCATCCCCATAACACAAAAAAGTAAGTACTCATGATTGTCAAAGTCACATATTGTAGGTCCTCCAATAACAAAACCCTACCCACTTGGTCTCCCACTCTTCATGCACGCCAATTCTCTCTCTCTCTCTCTCTCTCTCTCTCTCTCTCTCTCTCTCTATGAGATATAGACATGTTCAATAGAGCTTTGTATTAACAAGTAGGCTAGCCAACAATTTAGGAATTTGCTACTTTTTTTTTTTATCCAATGTTCTTCTATCAAGGCATAATTTTTTGGTGTAATGTGGAAAATCTAATCTATGTCAACCCTTCATCCAATTGTTGGCCTTGTCCTCAATCATTTTTTTTTTTTTGGTTTTCCTCCTCGTTTATCAATGTTAGGTTGCTATGTATTTGTCCTTTGGTCAATGTCTTCATAATTAATCTAACGTTGTCTGCTTCTATAATTATTTCTAGAAGCATATATTTAATTATTTAGAACTTTTTCTTTAGAGGGGTTTTTGTTTTATATATGCTGAAACTTTTTATTTTAACCCACTCAGCAAAAAAACTTTTTAAACATTATGTAGCGTTTGTGATTTCTATAAATAATGTTCCGCGTTTGATAATAACAATATAAATTTTCTTAATTTAACTGAAATAAAATGAGGGTTTTGTTTCCATGTATAAGCAGTTAAAATAAAAACAACTGTTATGCTTATAATGTTCAATGTTATCTGCTAGCTATTCACTTTCTGGGCCTCTTTTGCTTTTAATTATGAAAAAGAAAAAACCCTACACTGACGAATGTTTTATTTTATGAGCAAATATATGCATATTGTGAACAAGTACCAACAATATGAAAATATTACGCATTATAAAAGATGAAACGATAATATAATAATTGATGGTCATAATAACAAGTAACCATTCATTGAATCCTATAATCTACCACTCAAAAATATTTAGAGGATCCTAACTATCAAATGGTATATGTTTCCTCTATGCAACTATTCTATCATTGGTACTTCATCATATATAATATCTGCACTAAATATTTCTCCCCATCAATGTATAGCTTACATTGAATTCAATAAGATCATGAATTAGTTTTTATAAACTTTTTTACAATATTAGATTGTTAGAATACTCTCAATTTTAGACCTCAACCTCTTTAGAGGGATAGATTTATTATTTTGATAATATCAAATTAGAACCACATTTAACACAAGAAACATCTAATCACTCAATGTATGAACTAAACTCTTGAAAACCTATCTCATACAAACAAATGGAAGAAATCTAGTTCACAAGAATGTCAATCTTAAATGTAGAAAGAATCACAAAAACGTTTGAAAAGAAATCACTTTAAAAATATTCCAAAAGATTGAAAATAATTTGAATGTGGAACAAAGTCACAAAGTATTTTGAATGAAAACTTTTACAAAAGATTGATAAGATATACTTTTTCATATTCTGGGAGCTTTTTTTCCTTTTAGGTAATTGAATAATGTTTGATAACAACTGTAATTGTTAATGCCAATAAAATGCTAAAAACAATTTATATTAAATAGTTTGTTAATTAAATGGTTTAGTCAATTATGTACGATGATAATAAATAATATATTTTTTAAATATATTTCAAAATATAAGTAAAGCATAAGTTTAATTAAGTTTCAAATTCTATATTTTAATATATAATAGGGTATAAATTTAATTAAGTTTCTAGGTTTTATATAAAAATTTGAATATTTTTAATTGAATCGCTATTAAATTGTTTAGTGTTCTATATTATTTTATGATTAGCATAAAATAATATTACAATTAATATAAAATTATAAATAACTTTTAATATTTTTTTAAAATTAGTGAAAACAAATAAATAATATACATGAATGAAATGACAACTACAACACTTAATTAACAAAAAATTTAAACCATAAAAACTCAATGAAAATTATTAAAATTTTGAATATTCGGTAAATAAAAAAAATTAATAAAAACTTGATTAAAAATACACAAATTGATAAAAGATTTAAAACTTAATTAAGTTTATAAACCACTTTTTCCACGTATACCAAATAATAGATTATTTCATGACTTAATCAATTATTTTTTCGTAATTGAATTTGGTAACATAACAAAAATAACTTAATAGAGTAGTTAAAATATAATCCATTATTAGTGAATTTATATTTCAAAGCAAATTTCTCGATTAATATTAAATATAATCTATTATATAACTTATGATATAAGTTATAATACACATTAAGTTATAAGCAATTGTGTTTTCGTACATTTTAAACAAAATTTGAAGTTTATTTAAGTTCAAATCATGCTGTTAATTACTGACAATATGAATAACCAAGAATAATAAAATTTTCAAACAAAAGACTCAGGAATGATTTTTTTTTTTAATAAATAACAAACAACAGTTTTATAAAAAAAAAAAAGTATTTATTAGTTTTATGTTAAATCAAAATCAAATTGAACCATTCTTTCTAATAAAATTGAAATCAAACTGAATCGTATACATACCAGAAAACATGACTTGCACAAGTCCTCCTCTTCCGTCTTCTCTCCTTTTACTTAATGCTACTTCTACTGTATCAAATAGTCTAAAACTTTTTTTAGTAGCCATGAAAAAAGGGGATGAATGGGAGATGAAGAAAAAAAGTTAAACAACGTTTGACTCTTTATAGAATAAAATTGCAGTGAAATATTTAAAAATAAAAATAAAAAACACAAGTGGGGTGCATAGGTAAAAATTTTCACTCAAGAGAACAACGATCTGTGTGGAAGTTACCTGAAAGTATGCAACACAAAAAAAGAAAAAAAAAAAAACTCTCTTTCCTATTCATCTTTTTATTTCTCTTAAATTTAGTAATCAAAATTTTACTTTTATTTACTTTATTATTATTTTTCCAGCCAGCATGATACAGCTTTTAATGTTTTCTTAGTTTCCTTAGCAGATACAAAGAAAAACTGTTGGTGTACATGCATTTATCAAACAATACCAGCAAGACAACACATTCTTCAACACAATGTCGCATACATTTCCACAAAAACACACTAAACAAAGAATTAAAGAAAACAAATAATTTTAAACTAATTTTGTGCATGCAATTTCCCTGCTGCTGCCAAAGTTTGTGTAATAAATAATTGCTGACAACTGTGTGTACAGTGGTTTCAGTTCTTTCGGTTTTGTGATAGGACACAATGGCTTAATTTTTTGTTTATATTATATGAACCATAGAAGCCACATGATAATTTCCACCATATATCTTTTGCTTACATATTTATTTATTTAGAGACCCTTTGGATTTTTGTGTTAGTCTCAGAAACAAGATTCACATATATACTTCAATTAATCCAATAATATATGATATACGTGTACAAGTTGATGTCAAGGTTTTTGCATCTGTCTCAATTTAGAAGAAAAATATTCATTTTTTTAGGTTTCTTCTAAAATTTTATATTTTAAAATTTAAAATAAGTACAATAAAAAATATTGTATAACTATTATATTAGAATCGGGAAAATTTATTATATATTTGGAGGTGAGAGAGAGCGTATATAGTATGTGTTAACTACACATTGTAGTACATAAATTAACATGGATCAAGTTGCAATGAATTTCTATGGAGGGGAAAATAATTTATGTTTGAAACTTTATTAAAAGGTTTAATTATTGGTTGATTGTTAGAATTTTGATGGACCTAAGTGTCGTGTGAATTGGAGTCATTATCATAACCACCAAATTATGGGTGAAAGATATGTAGGGTCAATGTTAATAATTAATTAGGAATTACTTAATCTAAGTGTAAAAATGGTGTATACATTTACAGCTCAAAGTGCCAAAAGATGATAATAAATAAAAGCCCTAAATCTCATTGCAAGTTTCTTAACAAAGTTAGTTTTCAAAACAACAATATATGAATGTAAATAAGAAAGAAGGATATAATTAGTGATTTGGGATATAAAATTTGGTAAGTATATATTTTTAAATAGTAATAATTATTTTTCTTTATTTGGGATATAAATTTTGGTAAGTATATTCCTTTTTATATTGTACTTATTTTCCTTCTTCATAATTAATTCCTCACTAATATGACTTGAAGGGTATTTGTCTGGTCAACTTCCTTATCTCCTCTAAATTAAAACTCTTGTATGAATATAATCTACTACTAATTAAAAGTTTAATTAATAATATTAAAATAATTCTGACATTGACTTTAATGCTACCTTCATTATTATTGTAATACATTAGTTTTTCATGAACTATATGTTTTGTATTAGTGTAAACATTAATTGTTCCATAAAAATAGTAGTATCTATCTTGAATGATAATTTTAAAAGTTAATTTAAAAATAAAATGATGAGCTTAAAAACCAATGCTTAAATCATTTGGTAATTATATAATTCCTTTAATTTGAACCTCCATAATATATTTTTGACATAACTCCATTATTGTGTGAACTAAGACCCACCATACGCAATCATAAACCATCGTTTTCCAACGCTGTTGAAGACAACCAATATTTGCTAAATAATTCCTAAATATGATGAACAAGTTAGTGTCTTTTGCCTCATCATAACTCACTTGTTTCTAATCCTCATTGAAAGATTACCCTAATCACTCCATGCTTAAAGCTATAGATAATAGTGTAAAAAATCATTATCCCAATCACTCCAATTTGGTTCACAAAGTAAAAAATAGATCCAAAATCTCAGCATAGGTAGAAAATTTTTGTAGAAGGGTTCATTTAATGTTTTCTGCATAAAGTATTATGAAGATTTATACAACAAAATTGTAGTAAAAAAGATAATATTACGAGTTCTAAATGGAACAGTACAAAGTGATGCAATTAACCAGTTTATCTAAAATATTTTTTCTTATTATTTCATTAAATATATAGTTCGTTTATTTTTTTTTCTTTGGTCTATTTAAATTTCCAGAAATTTTCCTGCCTTTGGCCAGACAAATATTATGTCTAACATTTTATTTTATATAATTTTTTTTTATCATCTTAATTTTATAAATTTTCCGCTGCTAAATTATTCGTCTAAAGTTTTATAATTAAGTAACTTTAACATTTTACGTAATATTGGATCTCAAATGAAAAAAATATATTTTAGAAAATAACTTTATAGCATTACTGCAATTATAGCTAATCATTTCATATGACGCATTTAAAAAAAAAAAAAAAACACATATGTAATCTAATACTTTTAGGTATTGTTTTACTTTATTATGACTTATTTTAATGTCTTGTAATTTCTAAAATAAATTATACCATCAACACGAGAATATTTACAAAAACTCCTAAATTATAGTAAACTTACATTTCATTTTGGTATATGAAGTGACAAGAAAAATATAAAGAAAAAAGACTTGTAATAATATTTATATGATGTAAAAGAAAGTGATACTTTATCTGTTAATACGTTTATGTTTATTATCATCATCTATTAATGTTTATAATTATCTATTAATATGACTGGAAAACAGGTTTTTATTAAGAATTAGTAAACAATAATGAATGTGGCAGTGTTGTTTGAAATTTGAAAAGTCAAATTTGGGTATGTTGGTACAAATTCACAGCTAATATGAGCTGGGCAATGTAAGTGAAAGGACGAAATCAGTGCAGAGATGTAAGAACAAATCAATCAAGGACTGCAAAGGGTAAAACATTATTTTAGTCAATAAAATATTTTTCATTAACGCGTAACTTAGACATCTCAGTTTTTTTATGGTATATAATTTTATCCGAACAGGTAGATTTTGAAAAAAATTATCTATTTTATATGATTAAGTTCTCTTAATATGATGCAACTTTCCTGTAAAAAAAAATAAAAAAAAAAGTTGCAAATGTATGATACAACTTCACCATAAAACTATAAAACTCTAAATTTTAAATCCAAAACCCTAAATTTTAAATTTTTAAAATAGTATACCATTTAAAAAAGTTACATTTAAATATCACTTAAGATATTAATAATATTTTCATACTAATTTGAGGTGAGTTTAAGAAAACATCTTTACAATAATAAATTGAAAATGTAATATTTAACCTAATGCAAGAAATTAAATTTGTTTTTTCTTAAACAGTTTTTTTTTTATGAATAAAAAAAAGTTATTGCACCATGTTGTGGCCTAAATTAATTAAGGTAGTCCCTACAAGAGGAAAAACTCTTGTTGCTGCTGCTCCAATGATGATCAGAATCTGTCTCTTGGACTCACCATGTTGACCCATTTTCAATATCCGTGTTTGACCATAGCCATTCAAAAAATTCAGAACTTATCCCATTACTAATTTACAGAAACCTTATCTTCATTTGATTTCGTACTCGTCAATTTTCTCAAAAATCACTTCTATTGTTTCACATTTCAGAAACTTCTTCAACCTTTTTTTTTGCCATTAGTAATCTCCAAATGCTTTCAATTTTAAGGATTGAAGTCACTGTTTACTCATTTAAAATTTAATGATTTAATTGTAATTACATGTTGACAATAGTTAAAAGATATTATCTTACTTTTAGTATAAATATTGAAACATACTGGACAAAATTAACATGATATATAAGTATGTGTTATTATAAGAACTAAATTTATTTATAACTTTTGATTTGAGTGAGAGATTTATATGTCAAAAAGTTTATGTATAAATTTATCTATGATATAATGTGATTAACTGGATCAATGAATTTTTTTATACATAAAAAAACTCAAATTTAATTAAATACAAACTAGAGAGATGTGAAAGGAGACATCACTCTACATTTCTCAATTCAAGAAATGCAAGCAACATGGTAACGCCGTGCGTTGGGTTTGCATTCTAAAGTTGGGCTTTTACAACATTTTGGGCTGCTGCTCACACCCCTGATTTTTGCCCCTTTTAGCTTTCACTTCTATCCCAATGTGACAAATTACTGTTTTACTCTCACTTTTATGTTTTTTCATTTCTTTTACCCTTCAAGTTATTGTGTATCTTAAAACAATACACACTAAAAGTTTATTTTCATTGCGTATCAAATTTTCTAGTACGACAAAAACACATTCTCGTTTTGGATTTTTCACATAAAAAACATGTTCATATCGTGTTAAAGAGTGCAGCTTTCATAAAAGTGAAAAAAAAATTGTAAATTATATATAAAAAAATTATTTACACTTCCTGCCAAAACGAAAACATGTCTCCATCACGAGTTCTTTTTTTTAAGAATAAGAAATAAAAATTTGGGTGAAAATAGCAGAGGCCCATTGTCTTAATTTCGAGCCCATTGTTTAGTTTAGGCCTGGTTCTCAATGGTGATTACTGGTCCAAAAAGACCCAAAGCAAGGGGGTTTCTTTTTGCATCCTAATAATTTTCTTTTGCACCTCCAAAAAAAATATGAAATTTCTTATTTTGTCTTAGAAAAATGACTTTTGAATTTTTTAATCTTGAAAGTCATTTTTTTCATAAAAAAGTATTTGAATTATATAATTCGAAAGTTGAAAATAACTTTTTTACAATTCAAGATTTTTTTACCTTTTTTTTAATATTAGATTGTGTAATCTAATTTTTTTTAAATTATTTAATCTAAAAATTATTTTTATATGAAATAACCTTCAAATTAGACGGTCGAAAACTATTTTTTATTTTTGAATTATACAGTGTAAATTTTTATTTTAACTTCTTTAATTATGTAACGTGAAAATCATTCTCATAAAAGCTTTCAAGTTGTGTAATTTGAGAGTCTTCTGGCATTCATCTTTAGTATTACACAATTCAGAATGTTTACTTCTTAAATTCATCCATGTACATAGACAATGGTGGCACGATGGCAAAGGGGTGGCCAGAGCAAGGGGCAGCAAGGGGTGACGAGAGCAGGGGCAGCAAGGGGTGACGAGAGCAGGGGCAGTTTGGTCTTCTGACCGCTCCATGGAGGTGCACATGCGAAATTATGGGGGTGCAGAAAGAAATCGTCCCAAAGCAAAACGCATGACGACCTGGTGGTGGAACAGAATCAAAGAGCATGGCAAAAATCATAGAACAATCCGAAATGGCGAAGTGCGGAACCTCTGATTCCGAGTCCGAGGATGCTTCAATTTCAGGGTCAGAGTCCGAGGAGGCACAAACGATGGACAATGGGAATAAGGGTGTGACAGAGTACGAGAAACAGAGGCTGTCGAGAATCGCGGAGAACAGAGCCAGGTTGGAGGCTCTGGGCTTGCCCCAAATGGCTCGCTCCTTGAAAAGTTCGCATCTTAACACCGCTAAGAAGGGAAAAGAGAAGAAGGTTGAAGAAGACGATGATGAAGAGTATGTACCCGAAGACGAGGGAGGACCCGGTTCAAGTTCTTCAAGTGAACACGAGGAGGACCGTAAAGATGAAGACTTTGCAACTAAAAATTCTTCTGGGTCACGGAAAAGGAAGGTGGGTCTTGTTCTTTTATAATTGCTGTTTTTCAGATATTATTTTGTGAAGGTATTCTGCAGTGTTGTTGTAAAAGTGAATGTGTTTTATGAATGTATCAATTTTCTGAGAAGTTTAACCATTAAGGCAATTTGAAATGTCGCGAATAAGCTGTGTAACCATTAGAGCAACAACACAAGTTGGCACTTGGCACTGTGAGAATGAATTGTTTGATGATTACAATGGGAGTGCTAGTAATACGTGGCTCTAACACATTCTCTACTATTGGTTAGTAGTTATTTGAGACTGCTAAATCATTAGAAGAGTTCATTAAATTATATATGGGACCTTGAGAATTTAGTGATTTCTAATAATTTTGGTCATTACCAAAACATGTGTCCCAAAGAATGGATTGCTTGCTTTTCTATAATTAATGTTAAAAAACATCTTAGAGTGTTGTGATTGTCATGAAATTGGGTTATTGGGATGTTTTTTCCTTGTTTATTCCTTTGCAAAATTGAGTTGCATTTGTTGGTAAAAAGGTTTTATATTTTGATGTAGTCATTGTGTGGTTTGATATGAATAGTAAGGTTTTTGGCATTGTGGGTTTTAGTTGTTATTGACTTATTGTGCATAGACCCTTTTCATCTGATTTCAAAATTATTTTGACACTTACAATCTCAATCCTTTTGCTTAATACCAACTTCAGGTGAAGAACAAAGGTTTGAAAAAGAAAGCTGAGGTCTCTGGGAAGATGGATGCCAGTAATTCAGAGTACATTGATTATGATGATGATGAAGCTTTGAGGCAGGTAGTTTAGATGTTTACATTGTGTTGGTTTTATTGGATTTTCATCCTGATCATTTTGCCGTGATGCTGAGTAGCACAATGCTATGAGTAGAAGCATCTTAACTGTATGATGTGTGTCAATAATAGGCAATTGCTCTTTCATTGCAAAACTGTGCCGAAGGTTCATATTTACCTGACCAGAATGTATTGAATGTTAACAAGACTGAGGAAAAGGGAAACAATCAAACTCAAGAAGATAAGGGAAGAAAGAAGAACAAAAAATCGGTCAGTATTGAATTCACTATTCAAATTGTCGTTTTCGTTCTCTATAATTGTTTTGTTTGTATTAAATCTTCTTTTGATTTTTGCTATTTAACTGTTTCAACATCAACAGTTTGCAAGTCGGCTGCAACTCACTGAGGATGAGCTCATTGTACACTTCTTCCAGCTTGATGGTAATTTGATGATATCTGTAAGCTGCTACTTTTTGTATGTTAATGACCAAGAATATTGGCTAGAGATCAATTGGGACACTCATACTCATATATGAGATCTATTATTCATCAAAGAGGAACTGTGTGTTTTATATCATGCCCATACAAGAATTGCACTTGTTGAGGTGAATGGAGTTATATGTAAGCCAGCCACTTTGATCATTTTAATTAAATGGGAAACAATGATTTATTTTTATTGTTGGAAAGTACATATTGACTAGAGATATATTCAAATTATAGTATATAAATCATTGCTAATCTCATTTTCTAGTTAGTTTAGTGAGGTTCAGTTAGATGTAAAATTCACTTTTTAAGATGGAATCGGAGTTTATCCGACAAGATTTGTTAAATCTATCGTGCCACCCATTATCGAGTTGTAATCACATCACCCATAAATATGTACTCCTATGCTCAAGATGTTCACTTCTTGGCTTGATAGTGGGTAGAAATGTGATATCAACTCGAGATTTAATTTAACCAAATTACATTATATAAGTGAGTGTAAATTTCATCTTCTTAATTAGTTTTATAAGGTTGAGTTATGTTTGAGATCTATTTTTTAAGAGTCACTTTCAACTTTTTCAACTTCTTGGGCATGTAAAAATAACTAACTTTTACAAGGTTCGCATAATGGTCCGAGAAGCCACGTTCTTGCTCATATAATGCTGTAGTTGATTGTTGTTTTTTAAGCTATCGGAATGACTCCCTTTGTTTACAGGTAGTAGTGAGGTAAATTTAATCCAATATTCTTTCCCTTTTCATTTGAAGTTAAACACGATACAAATAGTTTTAACAGGGCTTTTGTGAATTTGGTTAATGAAGAGGTGAACAAAGAGGCTTTTTGGCTATCTATTTCTTTGCTTCTCTTAATTCATGCACAGACTTACTGACAAGGGAAGTTGTGGCATGCAGAAGCTGGAAAAGGGACTATAAATGTAAGGGATTTACAAAGGGCAGCTACAGCTCATGATTTTTTATGGACAGACAAAGAGTTAGTTGATATGATCCGCTGCTTCGATAGTGATGGAGATGGAAAGGTAAGGAACACAAGGTCTTTCCGGAAGAGATTTTGGTGATTCTAATCCTTCATATGAATACTAAAACATAGTTGGCTCTGTTGCAGCTAAGCCTTGATGATTTCCGGAAGATTGTTGTTCGTTGCAACATGATTAAAAAGTCTTGAAAATGTTGATAGAATCAAAGGTTAGAAGTAGAGATATTAATTAGTCCTTGTGCTCTCTTTGGTGCCCTTTTGAGGGATGGGGGCAATTACTATCTATCACTATAAGGACTGTCAAATATATGTATGTAGTGTTCCTTCTTGTATCCCATTATCACAACCATATAATTTCTGTTGTACTATGTTGATTTGCCCCTTTTGTATCCTTTACAACTTTCTTAAACCAAGTCTTTCTACTTCAGCATTCTCTAATTTGATGCCTTTTCAATCTCCAAAGTGTTTGTTTTTTTATAACTATTTTGTTTTGGTGTCTTGTAATAGTTTGGTCTAAGTGTGAAAGCCTGACTGGTGAATAAAAGGGAAGCTGTTGGAACTAGAAAGATTCATGTTGGTGAGTGGTGAGAATATTCTGCATTAGGGTATATCTACTTTGGTATCTTACATTTTGGCATAAGGAAGATTCTTGTTCTCTTCTCTGGTTCATGTGACATGTTGTGATCCCTCATACCAAAGTTTCTAAAATCTCCATGAATGTGCCTACACATGCATATAGCACATTCTGGTATACTTTTTGTGTTTATAGAAGCAACTATTGTTGCTCTACTATTTTCTTTTCATTTTTTCATTTGAATTTGTCTAGAAAATGTTTATCTATGCAATATACTTTCATCTGTGCAATATTTTCAATATAATGTTATAAGGCAATCACTTTCTGCACCCTATCAATATCAGAAATGCCCTTGACATTTTTATTTAAAATGAAGAGTTGATCTAAAAGCTATAAATAAGTCCATTTTCGTTTGTATAAGTTAGAAACACCCGAAACACAATATAAAAATCTGTTTGGTATATTATCAGTAATACTTTTAGGAAAATAAAGGTATTGAGATATGTTTTACAAATTAAAACTAACTTATAAAAGTTTAAGTTATGACATTCGAGAAACTACCAAGAAATCATATTTTAAATTGTTTCTCATAAACTAAGGGCATTTATAATACAAAGGTTATAAAAAATCATAATTGATTTTATTTTATTTAAAGTGAATTTTATCTTATTATATTACTTTAATGATGTTCCGAAAACACTTTCTTACAAGATCATGCCATTAACATCACTATGGAAAAAAAAAAAAAAACACTCTTAATTACAGCTACAGCTACGAATTATAAAAGTATTACCTATCTAATAGAAGACTTGTAAATAAGCTTACAAGTTTATAATGTATATGACATAAATTATTCTGTTTGTAAGACTAATAATATCAACAAAATAAGAAATTTTTAAAATAAATTATGATATTGAAAATGGATAAATACACATAACATACACATCTCCTCATTTTTTAACATAATAAAAAAAGTAGAAAAAATTTATAAAAAATAAATAAGCAAGAAGAAAAAAAATAACATAAAAAAAACACTTCAATCAGAAATCAATACATACTTATCCTTGTGTTGAACCGAGCTACAACAACTCAACACGACCACTTCCTCACTCCAAATTAACAATTAAATTTTAAAAGATGTTTTAATTGTTTAATGAAAAACTATAATAACTAAATTAAATTAATTTCGAATGAAACTAAATTAGAATTTGTCATATATAATTTAGATTTTGAGTTCTATCGAATAAAAATATCTTTTAAAAATCTGATTAAAAGTAGTAAAATATATAGTAACAATAAAATATTTTTTAATTATAAGTTATTATATATAATAAATTTATTAATTTTTATAATAACTATCTTAAAAAATAAATAATACTTTATAATTAAATAATAGTGTAAGACTGCGTATTCATGTACCTTATATTTGTGTTTTACTTCCCTTCATTTGGTAATTCTTTTATTTACTCTCTCGTCATATATAACTATGATAGTTATATTGAAAAAACTAATATTTTTTGTTATCTATAATTATGGGTAAAAGTATGAGTAACCACTTATAAACTCATATGTCTAATAATTCTAAAACTTAAAATTACATCTTTTCTATAAAATTTATTATTAATCTTAATAATAATTTTATATATATATATATATATATATTATTTATATATTATTTATATAATATGTATTATTACATAATTTTACAAAGACTAAATCGAATTTTAGCAACTGCATCATGTCAGACTATTTTCAACCTCTCTTCTATATATATATTTCAACATTTTTATTATAGTCATCGCTACATTTTTAAGTATTGTGAGAATTGAAAATATCTTGCATAAAATATTTAAGGTTTGTTTATATAGTTTTCAAAAAATTATTTTAGAATTACTATTAAAAGTATGTTATCAAAAAGTTTTAAAAAACTCTTCTAACTTAGTGAGAATTTGTTCTTAATTAAGCGAGTTGGTAAAAAATGAAAAGTTATATATTATTTCTGGAAAGATTAAACAAGAAACAATGAGATATAAGTAAAATTCATATAAGAAGTTGACATTATTTTTAATTTAAAATTTAAAAACATTAAATTTTGTAATCTTTTCTCTTATTTATTGTTCACTAGTCAATATAAGACTAAACTCACATGAAAACTAAGGAAACCTAACATTATCATGACTTTTTTAAGTTAATTCCATTTAATATGACAGTATGAATTCATCAATGTTTAATTAATTTTAATTATTTAATTACTTATTTGATGATTTAGGATTTCAAATATGGTGAAATGGTGCGATAGTTGATGTACATGTACGTGAAAAGGAGGTGGAAGGACTTTGAAATGTGCAAAACTATAGCAAATAATTGGAAGCATATACTGAAGGAATCTCTTGGTAGTGTGTGAAAAGGACTTCACATCCCAGTTTGGCTTATCAAGTAGGTCCCTTAGGTTGTGTTTGGGGTGTGGGAGACTTGGGATATGTTTGGTTTTTCATGGAGTGTTCCAAATTCAATCTGAAAAGTAAATTTTGTGACATGTTAATTTTGCATTTTGTAAAATTTTAATAGGAAACTCAATTCAATAGAGATAAGCTTTTTGTCACTTTTGAAAACTCAGTTTGCATAATTTCATCCGAAAGTGATCTTTTGCAAACCATGTCACAACAGGTTTTTAGGTTTTTAAACATGCATTTCCTAGTTGCATGATCACTCTTCTTCCATATTTTAAGCTCTACTTGATCTCACTTGGTGGCTAATAGCTTAATATCTGAAATTTTTGTATAATGAAACATTTATTTTAGGATGGAAAATTTTATAATTTCTTGAAAATTAAAATATATTAGGTTTACATTATCTTATTTTTCAAATACTTTGTTCGTCTTTTGCATAATGAATCCTTTGTCAAATTTATTGAATTCTTTGGACATTTTCCCCAATGGTTGGTATGCATAGTATCTGAGGCTTCTTTAAGTTTGGTAAGAAGAGAAATGGTTCCTTCAAAGTGACGTAATAACTATAAAACCCTCTTATATATAAGAAAAATGACACTTATGAGAACAATAAAAATGCAAGAAATTGCAACTATAAATAACATGATTTCATTATTCCTATATTTCAATTTTTTCCCCACATTATAAAAGTGTCATCTGTCTCCTTCAAAATAAAAATTCTCAAATTATAAAAGAAAGTTTCTTCTAACACTTTGAGTAAGATCAAAGACAGGAGATAGAAAAATGTACTCTCCTTTTATTTTAGAAATATCGAGATTGTATTTTTTTTTTGTTATTATCTTAATATTCCTTCTTTGAACTACAATCATTAAAATATTTAAAAAATGAGAAATATTGGAATTTGTATGAACATTGTTGCTGAATTATTAAGAAAATCAAAAGTTGAATTCTTTAGAACAAATTTAGGCTATGGATAGCCATTTTAATTTGGATTTATCATGCACTCTTTTAAAAAGTATAATTTTTTAATAATTTATTATTATTATTATTAGTAAAAGATATTTAATAGTTAAAATTTTATTAAATATGATGTTATATATATATATATATATATATATATATATACACTATTTATGTTAACTATATCATTAAATACACTCTTTTATAAGTATACATTTTATTGTATTCTATACTTTTAACTATTTATAATGTTAATATTAATATATTATATTAAAAACATTAGACTGAGGGTGTCTCGTTTCACATATCTTGAGTTCAAATAGATTATTTTATTAAAATTTTAAACCTTTCCCCCACCTTATTTCTAGAAAAGATGCTACAAAGATTGTAAGTTTATAAATGTTGAATTTTATAAATTTATACTACAAATTTATTCAAACATTACCAGTACATTATATAAGTTCTTAAGCTCTTCTCAGGAATTGAAGTGAGTTTGAGTTTGAAAGAAAAATAAAAAAAAAATTGAAAAGGATATAAAAAAAATTCATAAATTCATTATTGTAACAATTTTAAGTTAAAAATCATTACGTAATTCTCTATTTTGAATAATTAACCCCACTTCCATTTCTTTGTTTTGATAAATTTATTGTGTATTTTATAAACATTTTCACTCATTTTTATTTGAATGTGATAAGTTTGTTGAGCTAACGTTAAGCACGTTCTTTAATAATTTCATTTCGTATTTATTATAATATTAATTTTTTTATCAAAATGAATCGTGTTGATATACCATGATTTCAAAAAATAAAGTCTTATGATAAACATATGATTTTATAATTAGTAATTAATTTTAATTAAAATCATGTGATATTGACATGATTTCAATAGAAAAAATAAAGTTGAAATAATGTGGATGTGATACAATTTTTATAAAAAAAACACAATAAAAATTGTCATATTTTAATAAAGAAATAATTAATTAATTTTGACAATGGTATATTAAATCACGTATGCACTGGTGAAATAATTAATTTAGTGAATTAATTTAGTATTCTGACACATGTATTGATTAAATAATTAATTAATTATGTGCATGAATTATTTGATAGAATAATTAATTAATTAATTATGTGCATTAGTGGCACCGAATTAATTAATTCTAATGCATGATATTCTCACTCATGCACCGTTAATTAATTAATTAATTAGATCATTATTTCTTATGCATAGACTGGTGATATTAATTGTATTAATTTGATGGTTTACACACAAAATTATACCATCATAATAGGATTTACTCATTTTTGTGAATAAAAAAATTATCCACTATAATAAATATGAAAAAAAATTGGACCAAGATGTCTAACTTCGTTCATTTTCATTTTGAAAACAGTACTTTAGAATCTAATATTACACTTTTCAACAATTATTTTAAAATGAAAGAAGATAATAGATAAAAATATTTATAGAAGATTGTATTGGGAGAGCTTTTCCGTGTTTCTTGATATCTAGTTTTTATTTGGAGACCTTTTACATATCTTTCTTGTCTCCATGGAAAAATGTCAAAGTTTATACTTCGTACAAGATAAAATCACTTAGTTTTATTTTGATGTCTTTAATTTACACTATATAAAGATAAACTTCTTTTTAAAATTTTAAAAAGTCAAGTATTTCTCTTTTTAAAATTAAGTGAGATTATTACTGGGTGATTTTCTTCTGTCAAAACTTCTTATTTTTTATTCAAATATTTGAACATGAGGATTTGAGCTATGGAAATCTTTTAGAATGGAAATCTTTTAGAAGAGAAATGTAGTGAATTTTCTTTGAAGAATTTTATATGCAAGATTCAGATTTGAAGAGAAATTTTAAAATATTTTATTTGGACAATCTTTTTTTTTTTTTTCTTAATTGGTGAGTTTTGTGATAGAAAATGAACATAAAAAGATTTGGATAAACAGTTCCAAATTTTGCGCCAAGAAATGTTATTTTTTTACCACACATAAATTCATTGTCATGACCCTTCAACGATATCAAAACACTAACTATAGAACATAGATTAACAAAAAGAAAAAAGGAAAACAGTAAAAAATGCTTAATACAAGAGAAAATCTTAACGTATATAAGAATTTGAATCTAGAAAAGTGTTTTTCTCATGTTAAAATAATCTAATGTGATAAATAATAAAAAATTTAGTAAAATACCAAATAAACTTCTCATTTTCAAGGTGCTTGTAAAGAATGATTTTGTGTTACCATGAAGACTTTTTACTTTTATGTTCAAAATATTGAAGACACTATGATGGTGCCATGACTTAGCATTGAGACAACTAAAGGTGGTGCTAAAGAATTAATCACATGTAGCACATCAGATACCAATACAGTTCCCATGATACAAATTTGTCCACTGTCTATGATTGCTATGGCTCATAACAAGTACCTACTTTTGACCACACATTCCAAATTTGTAGGAGCAATACACGACAATAAGACAACAATCTTTGGTTTGGTTTTTCCACATTTCACATATTTCTTGTTGCTTTCTACAATTGATCTCATTGCTGCCAATCACTCAGGTCACGTCCTCTTCAGTAGGAAACCCAGAATGATGCCAATGATGCCAACAAGAACTACGTACATGAATGGTACACCGGCTTGGCGGCGGCTGCTGCCGGCATGGCGCCTCAAAAGCTCCTGTCATGGAAGATTCCAAGCCAGTTCATAATTTTTTCATGATATATAAAAAATTAGATATTTAACCATCATGGCAAGTGATCACTACAATTTGACTGCACAACTAATACTCTTGGGAAAACTCCTCTAGAATGAGTTTGTTTTGAAGTTAAGTAGAACTATGTATGAGTTTGGCACAGCAGAAAAAACGTTACATTGAAGCATGTGCTTGGCAAACAGGAATCTAGTATGAGAACAGATCAAGAATTTGAACTCTGAAGTGTTCAGAAGAGAATCTGAATTGTACTATAGATAGAACCAAGCATATAGGACCAAACAGGATCATGGTGTCTTACTTAGCAATCAAAAGATTAAAAACATATTATACATTGAACAAGACCCTCCTTGCTATGATTTCATTTCAATGGGAAGAGTCAACTATAGGAATATAGCAACAAGTCATCTAAATGACTCTCCTTTCTTTTTATATGGTAGGTGCTAAAATGGCTGGGCATAGAAAACTATGAGCAAAATGTAAGGAAATTGATTAAGAAGGCAGATTATTTCAGGATGTTCATTAGTTTTTCAGGGTTGATTCTTAAACTATCCAACAACCATAGTGATATAATCAGTTTAGCAAAATGAACCATAGAACTAAGCCTAACATGAAACTGAACCAGAAGCTTTTAAGAATCACACACTAGTATATGTTCGATGAGATTCAGAGTCTACCATTTATTTTGATGAGAACAAAAGTTTACAAACAGGAAATGGAGCATGTTCCTTTTGGTTACCCTGCTTCCATTTCCCGATATTAATCAATCAAAATCAGACAAGGAAATTGAGATATTCTGATACACTTGGATTCATGAACACATGACTAAGGTTACTAATCTTTCCCAAATTGTAAATTCAAACATAATGAGATGGATATTGAATTTAGCTCATCCTAAAAATTGAAAGCACGAGAAAACAATTAGAAGCATCAAAAGGGAATGCCATCATGGGATACCATACAGATCATCACCTAAAGGAAGTAGAAACATTCAACATAATACATGTATAAACAGGCTTGAAAGGTTTTTCTTTTTCAGAATGAATTCCATACCAGTTCTTGCTGAAGTCTTTTGTTTTTCTCAATAATAGAATTCCTCTCCTCGTTTAGCTTTGAAATATGAGTTCTTGCCTGAAACAAAAACAAGTTCAAAATGAGCGTCATTTTTCTTTTATTCATATATCACTAAAAGTGATCCAAAGCTCTTCTTTGAGGAACCTAAGATAACTTCAATAATAATACAGTTATCAATGCAAATAAATGACTTGAACCAATCCACTTCAAACAGTAAATCATCAGGAGCATGTCCACATAACATGCCTAAATAGAAACCGAAAGAAAATTACAGCACCACAAGGCAATGAAAGAAAGATTACTGCCAAAAGGTCAAAACAGTGATATAAATAACAAGCATAAACACCAAAGATTTATTTATTTCAAAAACATTTGAAAGGTATTTCAAACATCTAAAAACTAAATTAGAGTTATCATGATACTTGATGAGATATATTTCTACAACAGCATGCAAATTGGTCCTTCTGGTTTGGGGCCAAAAGGAGATGTTATTGCAGGCATGTTTGGGTTGGGGTAATACCCACAAAAAGCATTAGCTTTTAGCAAATTAAAAAGTATTATGTGCCCCACAGAATGATAGAAATTATAATGTTAACCACTTTTCTTTTTAATTGAAGAAAGCTAATCAGAGTGAAATTATAATTGTATGATACCTCAAAAGAAGTTTCCTGATGCTCAACCCGCTCATTGAAAGCTTTTGAAGCCTACAAAGCATGGCCACAACAATTACTTAACCAAAAAGATGAAAAATTGTTTGGAAATATATACAAATCCACTGGTTACATACCGCAGTAAATTCCAAAGGATTTGAATGCCCATTTTCAGATACAGATGCACGAGGTGACGAATCTTCATCAGATCCTTCTCGAACTGGGGATGGTGGTCGAGGAGGAGCAACATAAACAACTCTCAACTTGCACTCTTCAACATCATGACCAGATTCTTTATTGAACTACATAAATGAGCACAAGAAAACCATCAAATTAAGCACCATGTCACACACATACATGTACTTATTCCACCAAGAAAAAGTGTGTAATTTGTTAAATGGATACCATTTCTGGAGTGATATCTTTTGTGGTTGCACCAGGACTTGCAACTACACTCTGAAGGAGAAACTTATCCTTGCATTGCATGTCCGGGGGCACCTCCTTTTGTGCTTGCATTGTTACTGAAAACATAAACAAGACACTTAACAGTTAATTCATAGAAAGAATAGTTACTAAACAGTATGGATTCAACACTGTAAAAGCTTTTATACTATTGACCAGTTCAAATCATCATTCATATGACTTTCAAAAATGTTATTATGAAAGTCAAACAAACACACCATGGGATTAGTGATTGGTTTGCATTGTCAGTGCAAATATTATTTAGTCAAAATAAATATGGCAGAGAAAAATGAAAAGAAAGCAAAACTCAACCAACAAAATTACAAATAAAAAATAGTTAAACATATATAACCAAGTGCCACACCAAATCAAGAAAAGGAAGTTTCTCTTAGCATGCAATTGTGTGGAGAGGGAGAATGAAAAGGAGCAAGAGAAGACAGAATGAGTGAGAAAAAGAAACCTATGACATCACATGTAGACCTAGGCATCACAACTCCAGTGTTAGGTCTAACACAGTATTTCTTAGGATTTGTTGTCTTAACCTGCAAAACCATGAATTTCACCACAAATCAAAACACAAAAATTAGAAAGAAAAAAAAAAAAAAAAAAAAAAAACACATAAAAAAAAAATTAAATAAATAAAAAAAAAATTCACAAAAAAAAAAAACAAAAAAAAAAAAAAAAAAAAAAAAAAAAAAAAGCTTGTACCCTTAAAAAAGATATAAATTAATTAAAAAAAAATTGAACATCAGAAGTAAGTCAGAAAAGGAACAGAGTGAAACTGGAACCTTGAAAGCCACATAGTTGTCTGTCTTGTTAGACAACTGCAGAGAGCAAGAGATCTGCTTCCTCAATTCAACTATTTTCACAAACCCAAAACCCAGAAAATTAAAAAATAAAATAAAATTAGCAGAAGACCCAGAGACAGAAACCAAAGAAAAAAGCAAAAAGTTTTAATTTGTAGAGAAAAGTAAAAGTCTTTATTGAATCTGAACAGGCTCACAGGGAAACTGAAGCTCCTGGGGCTGTATGTGGAGGAGGTCGGCGGGACTCATGGCGGCGGGATCGGCGGAGAGAGAGATCAATGTCGGTTTCCGGCGAGCGAAAACGGTTGTTGAAGGTAGAGAGAGTCGCAACTTGCAAAGCAAAAACGTGCGACACTTTGTGTCTGTCTCTGAGCTTCGGAAATATTTTACATACAAAGCACCGAACGGAAGGGTAATATCGTCATTTCGGCTTTCAAAATCATGACTATACTGAATGGTCCCACATGTATGACTAAAAAAACGTTTTTTTTAAAGAATTAACAAGTCTCACACCTTAATTAACTTGCTGACTTTGTAAAAAAATATTATTATTATTATTATGATCAAATTTTAAATTTTATTTTATATTTATGTTATATGTACCTACTTCAATGTAGGTAAAAATATTTTATGATTTAGATATTAAATTTATGATTTAAATATAAATATTTTAATAATATTTTATCTAAATTATTTTTAAAATGAGAGAATATTTTTATTTTTATGATTCATAATTTTATTTAAGGTTCTGAAAAAATTTATAAGAATTAATTCTTACATTTATAAAGTTTTCTAGTATTGGAGATCTATTTAGAAGTCTAAACTGATTATATTACTAAAAAAATAAAATAATACGAAATTGTTAATGTTATTTGATAAAAAAATTATCATAATTTTTAGGAAAGAAAAATACAAAAATTAAATTTATTTTTTAACAATTTAAAACAATGTATAATATAAGTTAATTTATTAAATTTTATTTTTAATTTATGCATAAGTTTTAATTTTAATTTAAAAGAAAAGATTGTGTTTTTTTTTTCTCTTTTAGAAGTCTTTGTTAATGTTTAATGTGATGTAATAGCGTGTATTGTACTTAATCGAATGATGTAATTCTGTCAAAGCAAATAAAAATAAATAATGTGTTGTGATATTATAAACAGTTAATTATATTCTAAGTATATAATTAGGTATTTGATCTTCAAATTTATATATAAATTGTGTTTCCTAAAATCTGGAAAAAATTCATTTTCAGAATTTAAATAATAATTTTAATCTCACAAATTTTGAAGAAGTGTATTTGAATGTTTTTCTATTCCTTAAGTATTGAATTTGAAGAATTAAAATAACTTTTCTAAAACTCTTTTCAATTCCTAAAAATAGCATATTCGCAAACTTTTAAATTTAAGAAATCAAAACTTAATTCACACTAAATTTTAAAAAACAATATAATTAAACCTATACAAAATATAAATTGAAAGAGGTCAATTACTTTTCATAAATCTTTATATTTTGTGAGATTATATTTTCATTGGAAAAAAAAGGTACAGAAAAATATGTCCATAATGATGTGCTTTTTTACTTGAGTAAACTTTTTCTTATACTTGTTAAAATAAAGTATAGTATATATTCTTTTTTGAAGTTTTGTTTTCACTGGTTTTCTTAAGCAGGAATATTTCATAGCAGCTATAAGAAAAAGTTGCTTAGAAGATTAATTAAATAAATAATATTTTTTTATGGAACGTTTATTATTATTTTTTTAAATTGCAGTTTCAACTTCCTATATTAACCTAAAATAGCACACTTTCTTTGAAAAATGTTAATGAAATTATGAGAGTGTTGAACAAATTTGAATCTAATTATTGATGAAATTCGAGTCCAGGAGAAAGTAGAGAGAACCAAACAATGCAAAAAAATCTTGAGGGAAAAATTTTGGCATTGTAACTTAGTACATTATTGGTAGAAGGTATTCATGTGCTTAAATTGATTGTTGATATCTTTTGAAATTAATTATGATGCATTCAATTGGATGCAAATGTTTGTTGGCAAGCAAAACTACCAAATTCATGTTTCTCGAAGGTTATTATTCACTTGAAAATGAAAGCTACTCCTTAACTATTGCATAGTCTAAGCTTTTGTCATCAATTTAACTTTTGTCATCACACTAAATTAGAGAGTTAACATGATAGAGATCATTCAATCACTAAAATTTATGAAACTTGGATCACTTTTTCCATAATCTAATCTTTTGTCATTAATTTAACTTTTGTCATCACACTAAATTAGAGAGTTAACATGATAGAGATTATTCAATCACAAAATAATTAATTAAGATAAAAGAAGATCAATCTTTAAAGAAAAAAAAAAACACTTTACTTTTTAATATTTCTTTTACAACTTTGGGTCTCAATATGAACTTGAAAAGTCAATCAAATTTATAGAGATATTGTATTTCTGTTTCCATGATAAAAGAAAAGAGAGTTCATATGGAAACAAAGAATGTGACCACTTGATCTAAGGAAAGACAAAGGCATAACATGATGTTGCAGCAAACATGAAAAGAGACACATGGAATAGAAAACCAGCGAAAAAGAGACATAAAAAAGGAAGATAAAAAAACAAAACAACTTTTTTTTTTATTAAAATGAAGAATGTGAGGTACAATAGATACGCAATACTTATTTATAGGCAAAACAATAAGTCTGTATGGGACCAGAAACAGAAAAATTAAAATCTCATAAAAGCCTCACTCAAGCTGCATCATATAAATTCATCAAACCAAGTTTGGCAACATGAGATTGAAACGAGCTGGTTCAAATGGTTTTTGTAAAAATGTGTGCAACTTGCTCATATAATAAGATATAGGAAGTAACTTAAAAGCTTGGTTTGAAGCTTCTCACAAACAATGTGATAATCTATTTTAATGTGTTTTGGTCATTCGTGAAAGTTGAGATTGGAAGCAATTTGTCTTGTTGATTGATTATCATATTGTACAACAACTGGAGGATGAGTGATGATTTTCATGTCATCAAGAAGATACTTCAACCATTGTATCTCACAGGTATATTCTCTCTCATTCTCATTTTTACAACACTCCGCTCTCTCATTCTCATTGGCACACCCGCTCTCCAATTCTCACTGCGATAGCAATGGAGACCGGTGACGGTTGATTAAGAAAGAATGGTGGCTCAGAGCGACGACTGCGACAAAGGAGGAGGGTGGAGGTTCACTTTACAACAAAATGTTCGACCTTTTCTCTACTTTTCTTCTATTTTTCTTCATTTTTACTTCTTTTAGATTTCTATTTCAACTTCCACTCTCATTTAAGAGGTTTTTTTTTTTTTTGCTTTTTTTAGCTCACAACAGAGTTCACTTTTTTTTTCTTTTTTTTTCTTTTTGTTTTTTTTTTTCATTTCCCCCCTTCTTTTAAGGGTTTTTTTTTTTTTGGCTTTTTGTAGCTCACAACAGAGTTCACCTTG
>Ga0099824_1000711_pt1 | contig 42418 bp, 11 predicted proteins | sample SiratrowhiteBW_FD_76837 | JGI IMG/M metagenome (GOLD analysis project Ga0099824, IMG submission 76837) | Root nodule microbial communities of legume samples collected from California, USA - Siratro white BW | ecosystem: Host-associated > Plants > Roots > Nodule | place: USA: California... | reverse complement strand
ATGATTAATCATTGTTGCTTGAGGTCAAATGAGATAGTTATACAAAAAATATGTTTGGTGTCTATGGGTTATGGGATCATGCATTGTGAACATAATATATCCTTAAAGATAAAATAGCTTAGTAACTAAAATTCAACGTTTTTTGTCCTAAATTGAATGAAATGAGAGTCCAAAAAACTACTAAAGGTTTATGAGAGTAGAAGTATAATGTGTTTATGAACATTGAAGAGTATAATTTCCTTCAATGTTCTAATATTTGATATCTAAACAAAATTATAGATCCAAAAATGAAATATTGTGCTTTAAATAGGTTTTTGTCTATATAATATGGTCATATTTTGTTTTATTTATATTTTTTTAACTTTTGCTTAGTATATTTTTTTTTTCTTAAGTCTTTCTCCTTTTTATTTTATAGTCTCTCTAAAGTATAATTTTTTTTTTGTTTTTGTTTCTATAAAAAGTAGATTAATTGTTTCTAGTCCATCTAAAATACTTTTAAAGGGAATAATTTAGAATAAGAAAATATTATAGAACTAAAACAAAAGGATAAATATTTTGTTTACTATAATTTCAACATGATCTATCTAGATAAGGACTTCTCCTTATTATTGAATATTAATGTTAGGTGTTTCACAAGAAAGTAATTGCTCACAGGTCCATTTAAACTTTTAGAATTTTGCAACTCTCATAATTGGTGATAAAGAGTGGTTAGTACCATTCATATTACACTTTAAATAAGTCATTAAGGTGGACTAATAAAATTTTATTATCTTTAATATATTCTATAAATGAATTTAAATGCTTTCTTTAATCATGAATCTCAAATAAATCTAGACTAAATTTTAGGACGAAAACAAGTAACGAAAAATAACAATTGAAGAAGTACCCAAAAAGCTTAAAAGAAGAAATACCAGAATGATGAAGGACAATTGATAGTCTGACTGAAAAATTAATACTAATCTTTTTTTCTTTTTTTGGATAAAACACAACAAATAAAAAACACTAAAATTGAAAAGAAAAAAAAATCATAAAGACATTTTAAAAAAAATGTAGATGGTGATGTTTTCCAATGTTGCCTAAAGTTTTACATTAGTAATATACAATGTATATTATGAAAAAAAAAAAAAACTAATGTGATTAAATAAACAGCACCCAACAGTAATTAAAAGGGCATGCAAGTTTTCTAAGAAAAAAAAATGTAAAGATCAAAACAAATATTCTTTCTAACTAAAAGTTAAGTCTTGAAAGAATGGCTTACTTTCTGTTTTGATGAATTTGACCCAAACTCCTTTGGAAAACCGTTATCCATTCCGAAGTCTGCAAAGAAGCTTGATGACTCCGGCAAAGACACATGCCTAACTAAGTGAGCCTTACCTTTAGAATTCAAATCAGATGATTGGTCATGTTCTATATACTCAAATCGAGATGTAGAAGATGACCCTGAAAGTCTATTGTTGTTTGCTGCGGAAGTAACTACAGGTGCTGGTTCTTCTGGTTTTTGCTCGTATAGAGACTCACATGACTGCATATCATAAGCATAATTTTAAAAAAAAAAAAATGTATCTTCAAATTATATGAGATTGATACAATAATCAACCAAAAAAACCAACATATTTCTTCAAATATAAATGCAAATAAAAGTAACTTCTGCATACCTTTTTAGTAAGCTTTCTAGCACCAAGTCCCGCAGCTTTTCTAGGTTTTTTAGCACAAATTGGTTTTTTGACAGTATTAGAAACTGCTGTGTGTGAAGAAGCTTTAGGTGAAGAAGTGCTCTCTGGAATTCCAGCATTTTGGTTTGGTAATTCATTAGTCTTTAGTTGAGGAAGTCCTTCAACAACTTGTTCAAACTGAGAAGAAGTAGGTGATGATGGTGAATCTACCTCCTTGTTAGCCATACTTTGAGCTACTTCCTTAGAAAGAGTTTTTCTGTATAACTCTGCAGCTCTTGATGTATATTTGGCCTCTATTTTACCACCATCAGTCCAACCATGCTGCTTAAAGAAATTTCGTGCACGATTGTTTCCTCCCAAACTCATAGTTTTCAATTGCTCTGGACTCCACATGTCTAAATTTGTAGATCTACAAAACAAACATATATTTAATGACTCATTCATCTTTCATCCCATCCTTTCTCTTTCTTTTATAAAATGCATAATCGAGCACAAAAAAAGGTAACAGCTAAAAACTCAAGAACATAACATCATCTATCATCCTATCTGCCACAAATTATCCTCATTCAACAATGTTGTTTTCATAAAAGTTAACCCTAAGGCCATTTTACAAATAAATACCTAATTGAAACATGCAAATTTTCAAATGATATAAACCACAAGAAACACCTGTTATTTTCCTTTAACGTTGTATGTCTGTTAGCTGCAAAAATCACAATTTGTTGTTACCATATTTACAAATGTTTCACGTGGCTAAATCCACCAATATAAGAGTTCAACTTCCAACTAGCTTGATGCCATGCAACTAAGCCAATATTCTGAAGCCATGGCAAATATTAAACAGGGAACATTAACATGGAGTTGTGACACATGGAAAACGTAGTCAAAATGAGTAAAACTTGCCTGACAAAACTGACATGGACACCGAGACTACGATGTGCAGCGGAACAATCGATGCAGAGGAAGATCCCATAGGTGACGGAGGCCCAAGTTGGATTTTTTGCATTACAATCGAAACACATCTAAAACAAAATGCACACAAGCATGTGAACTAGAAACACACATATAGAATAAGAAATGGAATACCTTGTTTTCGGACTTTGCCTTGAGTTTCCTAAACACAATGTTCTTGTCATCGGAAGCATCTGAGGCCATGGGGACGTAAAAGAGAAATGAAGAAAATGGGAACGCAAATGGGTATTTAGATAAGTAGCTTATTTATGGAATGAATGAATTGGGGGTTGTGACTTTATCGAGTAAAGGGTTCTTGCCTGGTTTTGGTGAAAGCACCTCACCGTTCCTCCGTTGTGCAAAAATAACCGATGATCTTTAATAGTTATTTCTTCTTCTTCTTCTTCTTCTTTTGTTAAAAAAAAAAATCTTGCATTATTATTTTTTAAATAAGAAAATGACATGGAAAATAGAAGTGAGGCCTCAAGAAAGACGTGCATTTGAACGTGGGGGATTTTTCTTTTCATACCTATATTTCATTCTACACCCCTATAATTCTGAAAATCTTTACTTTATCCTTTGATTTATGAAAAAGTTATTTTTAAATTACCTTCTCAGAGTGTGGTCATTGGGTTATAGGTACATATATAACGCATGTCAAGTAAAGCATAAATTTTAAAATTCTTAATTTAGTGTTATATTCTTTTATTTAATATTTTTAAAATTCTAACACAACTCCTCAAAACACTATATATATATATATATATATATATATATATATATATATATATTAAACAAAAAAGTGTTTTTAAATTTTCATTCGCAAAATTAATTTAATTTAAATCGGAGTTCAGTTCAAAACTTTAATTGAAGTTCATTAAATAAAAAAAAATAGTTAAGATTAGTTTCTCGATCACTTTATAGATCAGATTAGGAAACATGTTCTTTTAATTCCATTTGGTTCTCACACAGTTGAATTCATTTTGAAAATTTTGAACGATCCTTGTTTTTCCTTGAATTTGTCTCTCTACCTTTTCTGCAAAACAAACTGAAGGTTGTACTTATTGATAATCTGGGTTTTGTTATTGGGCTTCATAAAAGATCAAACACAACTTACCCAAACTCCAAAACCGCTGAATGGGCTTTTCTTTTGCCTCCTCATTATTTGAATGTGCAACCCAATGGAGGTTGTGAAATGCGGTATTTTTGAAAAATGATGAGGTGCAGGTAAAAAATGATAGGGTGCATGAAGCAACTGCCATGTCTAAATGCCCCATCGCTAATTTGTAGGATGCATTCAACTAACGCATTTGTCCGAAGTGAAATATTAAAATGTTAGGTGTGTTTAGTAACCAAATTATATGTTGGCTGTGAATTACAAAATCAGGTGAAAACTATAAGTCAAAAGTGGATAATTTGAACTAAGTGTACTTTTTTAATAAAATTTTATTTAGAATGGAATTACTTTAACTAATACCAAATTGAACTTTAACCTGATATATTTATATAAAATTATATTGAGAAATACTTTAATTAATTAAAAACAAAAGATATAGACATATATAGAATAAAAAATGAACTAAAATTATATTTTAAAAATAAAAATCTAAAATCACAATCTACCTTAAAATGGTATGGATCCAATGGAGCTGAGCAACACAATAGATATTAAGTAACTTGTCTGGTCCTCTCCTAAGCTAGAAAAGACATATTTTGCACTTGCATTTAGTTAAATGGCATGGCACCACCCTAGTGCTATTGTCATTGAATGAAATGTAATTGAAAAATAATGTGATTGTACTTTCATAACATATTTTTGGTGATACACCTGAATCCACGTATCCACACTTGATGTGGTATATTTGTGGTCTACGTTTTGCGGCAAATCTTTGGTCCTAATTTTCATGTCATATTTAGTACATAAAGATGCTGTATATTCACAAAAATCTTATAATATGAAAAAGAAAAAAAATTATAAATATAAATAGTTAATTTAAGTATTGTCCCCATAATTTAATAAAAAGTTACATGTTTAGTGATAAAATACTTCTATTGACTATTTATATATGTAAAATTTGAGAAGGTTTTGAAATGTCTAATCACATTAAATTTAGTGTATGTTTTTCATTTGTGATTGAATTTTGACTAAAAGAGATTATTTTTTATTAATTAAGGGAAAAAGAGGAACAATTTGGCATGAGTAGGGTAGGGGTGTCATGCCTATAGAGAGAGATTAGTATTAATGATTTTAATTTGTGCAATGGCTTTGTTGAAGTTAAATGTTTTTCTGTTTGAAAGGGGTGGAGGATGATGATCAATGTATGGTGAGGTCTAACTTGATCGATGAGGTAGCATTAGTGAATGATTTCACCTTAAATATAAGCTAGTTATTAAGATGTAAATTAATGATAATCAACTATAGGAAGAACTATTGTTGTCCATGAGTTTTTACAAGTCAGTGATAACAAGAGTGATACAAGCTTATTTATTAAAGATGTGACAACTATTCACATATGAGTATAAAAAAAAATGATATCGAAATATTTGTTAAATATAATGGGATGATACAATTGCTTCAAGATAAAAATAAAAGTTAATGTAAAATTCAACAACATTGAAGTTTTGTTATGAAATTGCTCTATCTTAATATGTGAGATTTTGATCAAGGAAAAATGCGTTATTCTCAAATATTCACCAAACTTTCATATTCAGTAATATGAACAAATAATAAATAAAATAATATTAAAAAATTGATTTAAGGGTCTCTAAAAAAAATTAAAGAATTGATTTAAGGGTCTCTAAAAATAATTAAAGAATTGATTTCAGGGTCTCTACCTCACACTAAGTAAAATTGTGGTATAAAAAAAAGTTTACATTTTTTATTTTGTAAAACCTGTATAAAAAAGTTTGTAATTTTGTCTAGTTAAAAACCTGTATTCTTGTTGATGAGTTTGTGTAGGTCATTGGTGGTAAGAGCTATACAAGCTTATTAATGATGTGATAACTATTCACATATGAATATAAAAAGTAAAATAAATGATATCAAAATATTTGTTAAATATGATGGGATGATATTGCTTCAAGATAAAAATAAAAGAGTTAATGTAAAATTCAACAACACTAAAGTTTTGTTATGAAATTGCTGACTTTTGATGAAGGAAAAATACCTTATTCTCAAATATTCACTAAACTTTCATATTCAGTAATATGAACAAATAATAAATAAAATAATATTAAAAAATTGATTTAAGGGTCTCTAAAAAAATTAAAGAATTGATTTAAGGGTCTCTAAAAAAAATTAAAGAATTGATTTAAGGGTCTCTAAAAATAATTAAAGAATTGATTTGAGGGTCTCTACCTCACACTAAGTGACTTGTGGTATAAAAAAATGTTTACATTTTTTATTTTGTAAAACCTGTATAAAAAAGTTTGTAATTTTGTCTAGTTAAAAATTGCATATAAAGTAATAAAATATTATTGTTAAATATTATTATACGTAGAAATTGAAATATTAAATTTATGTGTTTCTCTTTTATGTTCTTATTTGAAGAAATGTTTCCCTAAAAAGAGATTATTCTCAATTATTGTCAATCAAAACTGACCCCGCAATGTTCCAACAATTTGTATTCCTAGTACCAACCATTTTCTCTTCAGATCATGGAAATATGATCAATATTTCATATCTTCACGCAGTATGAATCATTGAAATCTGCGCAGTCCTTGGTGAGAAGAAACCAGCACTATCATTGGCATGAATATTATTAGAAAGAAAATCTTGACTAAAAACCAACTTAGATTTCAAATAGAGAAGCATTAGTATTAAAAATTAGGAGGCTTAATTTAAGTAGATGAATAATTAAGAGTGTTAAATGAAGGAAGTTGGAGAGGAGAGTAACGATGACAGAATTGAATGTGTGAAGAACGTGGGGTTATGGGTTTGGGGTCCACGTGTCCATATTCACACCACACACTGCCATTATCGACTCATCTTGACTCACCTCCTCAAACATCCCTTTCATATACCTCTTCCTCCTTCTTTTTGGGTTGACCCCATACCTCAATTCTTCATCCTCCCATTTCACATTCTCCTAATCTTACTTTTGTTGCAACATTGTCTCACCTCATCACTCCTTATCTTCATTAAACACGGATTCCCAAACTAATTATATCTTTTACCCTTTTCTCTTTCCTTACACCACTTTCTATGCTAAAGTTTGAAGTTAAGGGGAGGTTGTTTTTTCATTCATGGTAATTTTGCCAAATTGGAGGTTTTTATCATCAAATAGGCTTTTTCAAAACAATGTTTTTTGAAAATTATAAAATAAAACTTTACTTGTAAATAGAAAAGGAGAAAAATCTTAGAAGTTTAAAGGATTTTTTTTTAAACTATGGTTAGTTAGAGAAATATAAAAGAAAAACACAGAGAAAAACACATGTAATGATACGTGATACATCAATCCTTTTATTTGGTTGAACATGACAATTGAACAAAAGTTTGTTGAAGACATTTTATTTTTTGCTTTTTCTCATAAATTTCAATGTCAAACGTTTCTACCCTCCATTTGTTTCTCTCAGCTCAAATAATTTGATCTTGCAGTTGCTAATTTGTTTACATTTTTCAAAAATAATATGATGTCAATATATATATATATATTATGTGTGTGTGAGAAATATGCAAGTTAACACTGGTTATTGTACTGATTTTAAAATCGAAATGGTCGTTAAATATGAATTTATTATTATAATAATAATAATGATGATGATGAAATAATATTAAATAAACATAATTTTGTTGAGGGTTATAAAATTTGAGTATATTCAGAAGTTTAAATAAAATATATCAGGATATTTATATCTAAATTTATTACTATCATACACAAATAACCATTAATAACAACAAATTTATATACATAATAAAAAATAATAGGAGAAATATTTTATTTTTTAATTAAATAGCACTGCAATTTTTTTAGTAAGAAATTTTATAGTTTATTTAAACCAATTTTAATTTTTATTACTTGACCACTTTAAATTAAGAGAACGAGTCATTAAATTTGAGCCTTGAGATTTACAAAATTTTATTTCTAGCATTTTTCTTGTTATAATTACGTGTGAAAAATAGAAGAAACCTAGTCAAATTTTAGTATACCTAAGTTCGACGTGTTTTAAATAAACAAGGCATGAATCTGGTCAATTGCTTGTTACAGACATTTTGCTGTTAAACAAAAAAAACTTTTTATAGACATTTTCTTAAAGATTTAACCTGATTACGTGAAAGTCTATTTATAAATATTTTTATTATAAAAAAATGAATTACCGGTAAATTTATTGTATTATTTGTTAGGATGATTAAGAATTACAATTTTATTATATTATTATGTAATATATGTATCATTATAAATTACTTATTTAGAAACTTATTTCTTATAAAGCTTTTAAATAAAGTATAAATTTATATTTTTGTAAATTTATAAATTGAACTTATTATACAGATTAAAAGATGCTTACTAAATAAACGATTTTAATAATGGTCACGTGTATTAAGTCATGTCATCCTTCCCTACGTCCGTGCACTTTCTCAAAATGTCTTACTCGGTTTGAACGTGACGTAGGTCTGTTATAAAAAATAGTATATGTAAATTTTATCCCTAACTAAAATTAATCAATCCATTTTTTGAAAGATTTTTTTTCTTGTTTATTATTTTTTAAGTTGAAGAGGTAATATGACGTAAAAAAAATGGAAAAACCATTTTCTAGTGACAAGAAAAAATGAATAAGTTTGGGTATTTTTTTATATGAAAAAGAACATAAAAAGTAGTTTTACACACGGGGTCGGAGTTTTGTATTATGTTGAGTGAAGTTTTGAGCCGCGAATTTTGAACATATCGTAGGAAATTAGAACCCTTCACGTGGTTCACCGTTTGTCTATACCACCAAAAATTTGTTGTTACTTTCTCTCTTCAAACTCACTCATAACTCAAACGTTGGAGACATGTAATATCACCACTCAACCTCAAACTATTTCTGATCCACCGTCCACTCAAATTGTGCACATTTCAATTGTAAGTTATAAGCACTTCAACCTTTATAGTTATTATCCTATAGAATCGATATGCAAAACTAAGACAATTCAAATAAATTAATTGAGTGATAAGTTTATCAAAAAGTTGACTGAAAACTAATCGGTCAATCGGATCTCCACGAAATAACACGTGATACATATCAAATAAGACACCATAATAAGTTATGGACTTATTCACTCAAGGCCTATCCAACTACTATAAAAATTCAAGAAAATCTTATCAAATAAAGTATTATTACTTTATCTAATATTATCCTGTTTCACTCAGATCCATAACTTGAGCGTCAGAATATATATAAGACCCCATCTAAAGGAAAAATCTGAAATAATACAAAAGTTATCGAGATATCTAAAAAATGAGACTATTGCTTATTGAAACCGATCTAACTCTTGCAAGAACATTATTTTTAAAACAAACCAAGAAAAATTAAACATAAAAATTGAATCATGTTATGATAACAATTTCAAGACTCAAACATTAAACTTGGAACCCAGACAGCCATTCCCCAAAGAAGATGACGAAGCCAGAAGTGTATATTTTGCATAATTGGTACAACATCTCTTCTTTGAAGAACTTCAAATTATTTAAAAAATAATATAAATATGGAAACATCTTGTTTAATAGTTTTATATTCACATTAATGGTGTCTCGTCGAGAGTTGCGTTGCCGCAAATTAAATTAAAAACAGAAACACAATCTTTTAACCTTTTTATTTATCTAGCTTCCTAATCCTACTTTTTAGCGTTGTCAAAGACCAATTAGATTCTGTGTCAAGAAGGAAACACCATTAAAACAAGAATACCGCATGGAATTAAAGTCCTACACTGTCCTTAATCAACAATTTATTGAAACAAAAAACCTTTGTCTAAGATTATGTTCTAAGAAGGATTAATTAAGATGTTAAAAGTGAAAATAGGAGATTTTGTGTTATTAATTGAAATTCTGATTGGGTGTATTGGGAAGGGTGAAGTGAGGGGTCAACAATAATGCGTGTGGTGCAAAAATTGAAGCAATGAGAAGAAAGAGAATGTGTACGGATGAGTCCAAATTCATTGGGCACACCACCGCCAAGTTGGAATGCTTTGACTTTCGGCCGCGGAATGGAACACACGCGGCGGCTGAAAAAAAAATCCTAATATAATAAAAAAATAAGGAAGATGTTCCGCGTGCAGATGAGAAGAGAGGAGGGGTGAAAATATGAAACACGTGAGGTGCGTGGGTGCAGTTTTTTTTTCTTTTTCTTTTAGCGTGTGTGATTAAAAGTGAGAAATGATTGGCTTCTTTAAGTCAGTGTGAGACTGTGTCTGACACTGTGCGTCACGCTTATGCCACTTTCAGTCTTCATCTCTTCACACCCACCCATTTATAGATACTCGTTTGTACTTGGGATCCGATTCTTTACTCTCTCTTTATTACCATAATAATACACACACAAAAATCAAATACTCCTCCTTTAAGAGAAAAATAAAAGAATATTAATTATTCTTTTCAGAAATAAATTAAGATTAACTTAAAAGAAAAATTAGAAATAAAAATTTATAGAAAGTTATGGAGTGACTTCAATAAATCACCCCAAGTTAATTATAGCTTGTGAAAAAATTCAATTTCGTCAAAAAAATACTTTTGATGTCCCCACAAATTTAATACCAGACATAAATATTCGTAGTTTGTCTCAAAAAAATCTAAACTTAAATAAATACTATTAACTTTTTATATGATGTGTAATAATACAACTTTGACTTTTGAGATTATATATAAACTGTTTTAGTATTAAAAAAGTGAGATACATGAACAATTTTATCATACATCCGAGGGAATTATATTTAAAAGGCTTATTTGTAGTATGTCATGTCTCGAAGTTGCAACAAAATCCTTTTAGGGGGATGTATGGAAACTACAAAACTTACTACAGTGTCGAGGAAACTTAGGAAATAAAATAATAACTGACTAAAAAGAAAAAAAAAATTGGATTAGAAAAAGAATTTGAAAAAGAAATAATGAAAAGTAAAATTATTTTAATTAAAAAATAAACAATATTTTAATTTTTATGGTAAAATAAAAAATTATAAAATAAGTTATTATAAAAACTAATTTAAAAAATATAAATTAGACTTAAAATAAATTGGGAATTAAAATAAAGATAATTATAGATAATTAAAATATATATTTTAAGATAACAAATTAAAACACTTTTATAAAATGCTAAAATTTAAAGTTTTATTTATGTATATTTTAATTATTTATTTTATTATATTAAAGGAACATATATTAGTAAAATATTAATAATTAATAAAAAATATAGACATCTTAAAAATAATTCATATATAATCATTTGCGATTGTGTATGCTCACACCTCACCTAATCGATTATAATATATATATATATATATATATATATATAATTGTATATATGTATATATAATTTGTGGTAACTTTGTTTGTTTTAATATATATTTTTAAATTATGCATAAAAAAATATGTTTAAAATATAATTAATTACATTTAACTTTTTTAGATTTGTTTACTGATGTAAAAAATTAATATATATTCTTTTGTTTTTTATGTTTTAAAAATTTATTTATTTTTCATCACATTCTTTTATTCAATAATTTGATACGTTTTGATTCAAACAGACTGTAGAAAATAAGTACATTAACTAAGATTAAAAATTTTACATAAATGAATCTTTGAAAAATTTATCTACTTAAGTAAATAAGTTCTATAATATATATACACACAAATGCATATTTCTTTTATATTTAACACAAACGAAATTATATGCAAATAAATATATTTTTTAAAGATCCATTTATTCCAAAATTATACTGAAAGAATAATCAATCAATTCAGAGTAGTTATTCTAGAAAACAAATTGTTGCCTAATATCGCGCCTGAGTCTCAGATGATATATTAATCACAATTGCCTGTTGTATAAATTTTCACATGGGGGGATGTCAAATTATAGTGTTCTGTAATGGTTAATTTCTTTTGTTATTTGAATGAACGAGAAAGGTGAAAAAAATATACTACTTATTTGATTAAGAAAAACATAAATAACATTCAATATTTACATAATAATTTTTATATTATTTTAATGCAACAGTTAAAGAGTTAAATGAGAAAATGGAAATTTTAACTACAATAATATTACGACCCTAACTTTTTTTGTCAAGTCGTTTTTCATCAATTTCTTTTTTTCTCGGAATTTTCATTTTTCATTCAAACACGTGAGGATAAGAAAGATTTTTTTGTATGTTTGAGACAGAGACAAAAGAAATGACTATTCTAATCTATTGCTAGATTACGACCCCACCTTTTATTTGTCATGGCCAATGTTCCATTGTTGGAACTTGATGAAATAATTGTGGAATCAATGTTTTTTAAGAAAAATATTCATTCATATATTATTTATTAGTATTTCATAATTGTCTTTTTTTTTTTATTTTAGAAAAGGGTTTCTTAAAACAATTCATTATACAGTAATTTCATATCCAATTATTGTCTGTTTATATAAAATTAAACTAAACAGAAATAAATTCTTAAATTGAATGTTGTAATTATATTAATTCTATACCAAGCAGGTCATACCAAAGTAGACCATACCATGAAGATGTAATTCTAGAACCAGACCCCATGTCTCCGTCAATAAACACGAAAATAAAATCTTGCCAAACCCTACAAACAAAATATGTAAAACCATGACTAACCCAAACCTAGAGAGAACTTTTAAAAGCGTGTTGTTATAACTAGAACAATGTAGTTTAATATACAAAAGCACTCTTAACCTCTAGATAGGTAGCTACATTTTTGTTTCCTTTTTATTTTCTTTTTCTTTTAGTACCTTTCTTCACTCTTTTGTTTTTTTTTTTTTCAAACTGTTTTCTTTACTTCTATATTTCCCCATTTTTATTCTTAATATTTCTCATTTTTTATTTTTATTTTCCTTTTTCTAAAATTGTTTTTACTAATTCAATCTTTTCCCTTTCTTTTACTTTTTTTTTTCACAAAAATTATTACAGAGTTCGCAACTCACCTTCTTATTTTCCTTTAAAAATTGGTAAAAGAAGATTTAATTAATTCTCTTAAAATTATTTATCAAAGATATATCTTACTAAAATAACCCATGTCACGTAAAAGAGATTATGTATAATCTCTCAATGTGAAAAAATAAAATAAAAAACTTAAAAAAAAAATACAGAATATCACAAAACTAATATCTTTTAGTATGATTGAATAATTTATTAGACAACTATTCTAATATTTGAATGATAATATCGTCTTCGATATTCATCCTATTGAATTATATTTTGAGATTTATTCATATTTTAATACAAAATTTTAATCAAAACTCATAAATTATTATTATTATTTGTTTAGACAGTGATGAAAGTTTGAATCATTTTAATATTGTTTCATAATTTATAAGAAATTTCTTTTGATTATAACTTATAGTTTTCCATTATTTCATAGCATGTTGCACGACAAAAACACCTTTAATATTGAGTAGTTTATTCGCTTGTTATGTCATACCTTAATAAAAGTCTTGTCTTGAATCCATTGATTGTATATAAAGACTGATTCTTGTTAATATCTTCAATCTAATATAGACTGAGATATACACACACCTTGCTCTCTCCAATAAGATATTGTTTATTTCTTTAGTTACTTCATTATTTTATGAAGTATAATAAACAATGTAATGTATCACAATGTATTCATCTTTATAACAGTTATCAAAATTCTTAAAACATAATTTTAATCTATTATTTATTATGGTATGTTTGATGTTATAATAAATATGACTAAACATAAAATTAATTATCAGTGTTTGTGTTTGAAATGATTAAAAACTTTAAATTTCTACTTTATTATATAAATCAAAGTCATTCCTAAATAATAGAGATAAAATATCTAACATATTCCAACAAAGAGATTCTCAAACACCAACAATTAAAATAAACCTTCACAATTTGAAATCTGATAAACACTTAATAATAATCAATGGATAGTTAATACAAAATATACAAAAACGTATCACTTCGACTCTCAACTAAGTTAAATAGGCTAATAAATAATATATATATATATATATATATATATATATATAACATAAAGTTTAAAAAAATTAAATGGAATAATATCTAATAATAATGTTATGTAAAAGTAAACCTTCTATCATATAAAAAGATAAGAGACTTTTATCAAATGTTAGGCAGGTCACAAGCATAAAAGTCCGACCCTGCTAATAAATAAATACAATTAATAAATAAAATAATTAAAAAATGAATTCATTAATGTATATATGACTTTTTAGGTGCAAGATCATAGTACTTGAATTCTTTTAAAAATCGTATAGCTAATAAACTCAATTTTTTTTATTAGTTATTAGTTGAAACACATGTATTATTAGTTGGTATACATGTATTTTTTATTATGTTATGTTATTTTTAACGAGTTAAATTTTATATTTATATTATATTTCAATTTATGTACTTATTTAAACAGAAACATATGTTCTATTATTTTATGTATTTCTTGTGTAACCTATAATTTGAATAAAAAAAATTGAAGAATCAATAATTACATATTTAGATTAAAGAAAAAAAAAACTAAAGAAATGTAATTTGTATTATAAAGTAGTAATGTACAATTATTTTTAGTGGAATAGTAAATTTTCTTCATTATTTTTTGTTTTCTCTTATTTTTACATATAGTTTTAATGGAATGAGTTTTTTTTTTACGATGTTTTTTTATCGTTGCAGAACTAATATGAGATTGAATATAATCAAAAGCAAAATGAAAACATAAAGTATGTACGGAAACACATTAGATTTATTATATATGATTATTATTATTATTATAAAAAATATTCCGTGCTCTTATATTTTTTTTAAAAAAATAATTATAATAATGATATAAGAATAGTCGATGATTTAAAATATGATAATTGAAACCTATGTATAACTAGCATCTGAATTAGTTGTCTTCCTTTCTATAATTTATGATATGATTAAAAACAAAAATAGGAATATAATCTTTTTAGTTTTATAATTAAAAATAAACTAAAAGTATGAAAAATATATATGAGATGGAGATATTTTTTAACATATTATATTTTTATTATTATTTTATTCTTTAAAGCCACATCACTTTTGAATTGATGTGTGGGCTGTCAATCCCACAATGCACCAGAGAAAGACAATTTACAGGTGGAATGCAGACTTTTTTGTCGTCCACAAAATTATAAGAAAAACATGAAAAAAAAAATTGTGAAAATGGAGATGAAGCAGGTCCCATCCACGCCCACCATTAATTCTTTTTGTTATACAACCATGAAATCTAAATTTAAAATTAGTTTACCCACATATTATTTAAATTTGTCCTTACTTCATAGATTTTAATATCTTATTTAATGAAATATGTTTGGACTAAATTATTAAAAAAAGCAGGAGAAATATTTCGTATAGAATCTTAATTGCCATAAATATAATTAATTTTTACTGATTTAACAAATAAGATTATTTAATGAGATATATTAAACTTTCAATGTTTTTACAGTATTCATTAAGATAACATTTATCTTATAAGAACCAGTTGCTTAATGAAATATATTTAATACTCTTCCATTATTATTTATAAGAACCAGTTGCTGGGTTAAAAAATGTTAATTTATTCACAACAATAAATATGTATTAATTTTTTACAATTATCCTTATCACTAATATTTTATTTTTTTTCTAAATATTTACAAATACAGTGTCTCCTTTGTAATTAAAAGTATGTTAATATAAAATAATCCATAAATAGTTGAGACTCATACTTATTAAAAAGTTAATAGTCTGAAACAATTATGTATTAATAATAAAATATATTTTTTATTTTCACATGTATAAAATAGGATATATCTTAATTTAAAATTATAGCAGTAAAAATAAGAGAATGAAGCAAAAGCATATAGGTTAGTAACTGAAGTGAACGCGGTGTCAAAAAGAAATATGGTGAGCGTGTTTGTACGAAAAACTCGGCGTGGGCATTTGGCTTTCGCGGAAGGCTCGCACTTGCTCACTCTCAGTCAGACTTCTCCAAACTAAAATTCACCCTAAATGCACTCCAAATAAATTCCAAACCCAAATGCAATCTCTCTTGTTGGGTAGCTAGATAGCTTTCTGTGTTTATCTCCTTTTCTCTTTCTTTTTCTCCCCACTTCTACCTTCCAACCAAATCAATTTCAATTCCCCAAAGCCCAATCACAACTCCTCAATCACCAACAACTCAGCCTCAGCCAGTGGATGAATCTCTGGACAGACGATAATTCCTCTGTCATGGAGGCTTTCATGTCGCCCTCTGATCTCTCATCCATATGGCCCCCGCCGGCGCCGCCGCAATCCGCCGCCGTCTTCAACCAGGACACGCTCCAGCACCGCCTACAGGCCCTCATCGAGGGCGCCCGGGAGAGCTGGACCTACGCCATCTTTTGGCAGTCCTCCTACGACTATTCCGGCTCCACTCTTCTCGGTTGGGGCGACGGTTACTACAAAGGCGACGATGACAAGGCCAAGGCCAAGGCTAAAGCTAAAGCCACCTCCGCTGCCGAGCAGGACCACCGCAAGAAGGTCCTCCGCGAGCTCAACTCCCTCATCTCCGGCTCTTCCGCTGCCGCCTCCGACGACGTAGACGAGGAGGTCACTGACACCGAGTGGTTCTTCCTCGTCTCCATGACTCAGTCCTTCGTCAACGGCGCTGGCTTGCCCGGTCAGGCCTTCTTCAACTCCAACCCCGTCTGGGTCACCGGCGGCGACCGCCTCTCCGCCTCCCCCTGCGAGAGAGCCCGTCAGGGACAAGTCTTCGGCCTCCAAACCCTAGTCTGCATACCTTCCGCAAACGGCGTCGTTGAGCTAGGGTCTACTGAGTTAATTTACCAGAACCCGGATCTGATGAACAAGGTCAAGGTTCTCTTCAATTTTAGCAACAACAACTACGATATGGGTTCTTCTTGGCCTGCCACCAGCGCCGATCAAGGAGAAAATGACCCCTCAACGCTCTGGCTCAATGATCCTGAAGTTAGGGATTCCATTAACACTGTTGCAGCTACCCCTTCTGTATCCGTTTCGGTTCCCCCTCATAACAGTACTCACGGAATTTCAAAGACGATGCAGTTGGAGAGTTCTATTCAAACCCCCGGTTCCAGTACCTTAACTGAAACCCCAAGCTCTATCCACGCTGTTGCCCAGAACCAGAGCGTGTTCTCCAGAGAATTGAACTTCTCTGAGTACGGTTTTGACCCCAAGAGTGGTAACACTCACAATCAGCATTCTCTGAAGCCCGAATCCTGCGAGATTCTCAGCTTCGGAGACAGCAAGAGAACCTCTTACGGCGGTGGCGGCGGCGTCAATGGTAATTCCAATTCCAATTCAAATTTCTTCTCTGGTCAATCACCGTTTGTTGCTGTTGCGGATGAGAACAACAACAATAACAACAACGGGAAGAGACGGTCGCCGAATTCGCGAGGCAGCAACGACGACGGAATGCTTTCGTTCACCTCCCGCACGATTCTTCCGGCCAGTAATTTGAAGTCTTCCGGCGGCGGCGATTCCGACCACTCGGATCTGGAAGCGTCGGTGGTGAAGGACCCTGTGGTGGAGCCGGAGAAGCGGCCACGGAAGAGAGGGCGGAAGCCGGCTAACGGAAGAGAGGAACCGTTGAACCACGTGGAAGCGGAGAGGCAGAGGAGGGAGAAGCTGAATCAGAGGTTCTACGCGCTGCGTGCTGTGGTTCCCAACGTTTCCAAGATGGACAAAGCGTCGCTTCTGGGTGACGCTATATCTTACATCACGGAACTGAAGTCGAAGCTTCAAACCCTAGAATCAGATAAAGATGGATTGCAGAAGCAACTTGAAGGAGTGAAGAAGGAACTGGAGAAATCAGGCGACAACGTTTCTTCTAATCATACGAAACACGCGGGTAATAGTAACATCAAGTCGTCGAATCAAGCGTTGATTGACTTGGACATCGACGTGAAGATTATTGGGTGGGACGCGATGATAAGGATCCAATGCAGCAAGAAGAACCACCCCGCAGCGAGGTTGATGGCGGCGCTGATGGAGTTGGACTTGGACGTGCACCACGCCAGCGTATCGGTGGTTAACGATTTGATGATCCAACAAGCGACGGTGAAGATGGGGAGTAGGTTTTACACGCAGGAGCAGCTTCGTTCGGCCCTGTCGGCTAAGGTTGGGGATGTACGATGATAACGGGTCTGCACTTTGCGGCGTTGAGTTGAGTTGAGATTATATGATTTGTGTTTGTGTCATGTTACCTAGCTAGCTAGCTCTGTGTAAGTTGTGCTACTCTGGGATATTTTAAGCCTTCCCGGTAGCTGTTTCTGTAAAATAATAATATTGTCTTTTCTTTTTGGGTAGTAGATCAGTGTGAATTTTGAGGTAATCAACTTGGGAAGCTTCATGAAGTTGTAGAACCAGCTAGGCACAGTTCTCACCAAATCTGGGGGTGGGAGGAGTGGAGATAGCAGCTAAGTGAAATAGGGGTATTTTTATCTGTCTAGTTCGTGTATATATTAATAATCATAAATGTGATCGAACATCATGCAAGTTCTCAATATTATTATTCTTCAGCTTATCAGTTTCACTCCCAGTCATTGCTGCCATTCCAGTTTTGGTTATTCAAAATATTCATCGTTTGTTTCTGCCTTTTACAAGAGATCATAAGAGAACGCCATTCTTTCAAAAAACCCTACTCGTTTTTGGATTTTGGTTGGAGCATGCACTGCCGACCTTTTACAGGATTATATTGTGTAACCATGGAAGAGAACAATTTTTTAATCATTGTTGGTATGATGGAGTTGTTGTGCTTTTGCTGTCTGATCTATCATGGGAACAGTGTGAATTTTGTGTCGTGGGTGTGATTGAGCTGATAGCTTGGTTGTCATTGGGAACCAAAATTTCTGTGCTGCTTTGAGTTGATGTTCCTTTTAAGCCATGTGAAAAATGCATACCAACAGAAAACAGGTCCTGCTTCTCTGTCTTTATGCTAATTGGAATTGTTTTTGAGCGTCTACATCTATCCTACGTTTTCAAGTTTTTGACTTGCTGGCGCTGTATTAGATCCTCTCTTATTTTTCCCATCTAGTTAGCGAGTTTCCTGATCAGGTATTCTGCTAACTAATGTTCTGACCCTACTACCAACTTTGACAATGAAAATGTCTTCCGACATGCATGGTAGGATTGAGGGGAATAAAAGGGTATCGAATGCTACTTTAGTCCCAAGTTGTCTGTGTACGAGGCTATGGCATGTATGTGTTTGTGGAATCTGAATCAGTGCTAATGCACGGGAATAGCCAGAAGTTCACCATAGGAAAGAGACCCAAAGGGATGGCTCTGTGTATTAGCTACATTAAAAACAACGTGGAATTTGATTCCTTTACCAACTATTTCTGCTATGTTAAACTTAAATGGTTATAAATGGAGTTTACAGCAGTATGGGTCTGTACTTATACTAGCCGCACAGCTGGCCTTTTTGGCATTTCAGGAATCCTGGGATATAAGCAGAATTGGATAAAACTATTTTTAAGTAAAAGTTTAATACTACTAAATATGCTAAAAGCTTTAACCTTGCATAGTTGCTACAAGATAAGTTATTGTTCCATTCAGTTGTATGTGTAGCAATTATGGAATTCTCCACTTAAATAAGGAAATAATTTCATTACAAACTTACTTAAAACAACACGATTAATAGAGGCCATTAATTAATGCCTCAATTAACACACTTCACAATTTTCCCCATGTGCTGGGTGTCCATAACTGCCTTCAACTGTAATCTTTACAGTTCATTCCTAATGATGTTGGGATAGCTGTAAAATCCAGGATTTCCTTTTGATGACCTAAAAACGGCAAAAGGTGCTACATGCTTTAGCGTAGTGCTTGAACACAAGTATATAAAACGTTCAAGTAACAAAACAGAACAGGTTCAGGATGCATGATACAACTCCGTGTGGACACTCAACAAACAAACCGCTATACGTCCATCAGTCGAATTATGCACTTGGTTTGAATGGTTGGAATTTTAACAACTCAGCAAATGATGCCTTTATGTTTCTTCCTTCTAATAATTGTTTTTCTAAAATTTCTTAAATCATCATCAGTTCTACCAAACTTCTAACATGCTAACGTTTTTGAAAAAAAGTAGGCGTAAATTTTGTATCCACAATAGAACAAAAATTTTCTATCGTATACAAAACTATGTGATGAATTTTGGAATGGCTAGAATATTAAAAAAGGTTATTAATTTTGAAACATTGTATTAGATTGAAGGAGTGGAATGTAGAGACATGGGAGGAAGGAGGAGAGAGTGGGAAGTAGATAGTGGTAGCTGTCAAAAGAAGAATGGACAGATAAGCTATCCTCATCAATGTTCAGTGTAATACATACAAAAATACAAAATGTTCCCACCATTTTGATTACTAAATTAATTTGTCTTTCAGGATTAAAGATGAATAGACGCCATTGTCAAGCAACGGGAAATTTTTATTAGCTGATGCAAAAAGATTGCGTGTTCCGGAGAAAATTGAGGTGCTTCGTTTTTACCCTTCTTTTTGTTCATTTTATATGATGAGATTGAGGTGGATCATATTTAATTCATGTGGGGTTCATATTGGTTCATCTTGATCCAAGCTGAATGATGAAGGTGTTTTGAATGATTAAAATGAGTAGAACTGGTAAGAGCAGCTCACAGTGGTCATCAAATATAATATTACAAATAGGGTAGAAGATAAATATCCCATGATAGAAATTCAGGCACATTATTGTTTTCTGTGTTTATTTATCATCACCTTCTCCAATAGGAGGCCATTGAACAAAGACTATTGTCGGATTACATCACCATGAAATCTTTCAATTGTACCATTTTTAAGATTATCGGGTGCATGCAACAAATTGGTAGTGCCACGCCAATTATTAAAAAATTAATTATCACATGTGAACAAAATGTTAATCAAGTTGGATGTGAGAATACCATTCACAAGAGTTAATAAGACATTTAATGAAATAATTATATATTTATTATTAAAAGGAATCTTAATAATATACTTTTTAACTAACTCGTTTTAATACACTCTTTATTCTTAATTACTATTTTCAAAATGAAATACATGAAACAGAGAATAAGATTTGTAGTTGTTATTTAGTAGACCCAAATAAATTCTCATGGGAGAAGGTGTGTTGAGAAAATAGTGCTACAAGTATATATACTTTTCATATGTCATACTCATGATAAATTGAACTTCTGGTTAGGTGCTTCCATGTGTTGAAACATGGCTATTTAACAAGTACGTAAGAAGAGCTGTCCATGTTTATGATGAGAATAAAATTTGGACAAATCTTAATTATTTAAATAAATGAATAAATGGAGTGTAGAATGTAAATGACAAAGCACAAAAAGAAGAAGAGATTAGAATTCAAATGACTATCCTTTCCATTCATTCATATCAGATCCACTATTAAATCCAAATGTATTCAAAGAATACACATTTGATAGATTACAAAAAAATTATCTCACGTTTAACATAAAAAAGATGAATAAGGTAAACAAATAATAAATTACAAAATAGAAATTTTAATATTTGTCCGTATAATAGGCGATCAGTTTTATTTTATTTTGTGCATAATATTATAATTAATGGTCAAAAGTATCGATCGATTTTATCAAATCCTCTATACATATTCAGAGAACAATTAGTAAGTCTAAATCTAATTAATGTTTAACTAATTTCTCATGGAAGTTGGCCAAATTAGTTAGGCTTTTATTTAAGTTTGTCACAGCATGTTTCATAATCTAGTGATCCAAATTCAATTTGACATATTTAGTGTTCTTGGAAACTCACATTCATTCACACTAAAAATCACATCAATTTTTTTTGTCACATTTGTGAAAACTACACCTAATGATTTACATCACACCTGCATCAAAATTTTAAAGACTCAAAACAAACACCCAGTTAGTCTATTTAAAAATCTATTTCATTTTAAAATTTTCAATAAGTTTAAATAAGTTAATAAAGTGGTATATTAATAAACCTGTAATGCAAAAGAAAAAATTAAAATAATTAAAATCGTTTGTATGTTTCAAATATTCATATTAAGATCAAATATTGATGTTTAGGTAGTTGACTTTTAATTTAACAAAAATAGGTTGATCATAATGTTTAGATACCTTTTTGATTACTACAAAAGTAGTTGTGGTTAAAATATAATAAACGATTCTTAATTTCAGTAATGGTAATAATTTTATGATTTTATATTAATGCAAAAACATGAATTTACGTTATGTATATTATATTCACTTGCATAAAAAGATATAAAATAGAGTGTAATAACAATTTTGTAAATATGATCTTACCTATCATATTAATTACTTAGAATTAATATAGTGGGTTTAATTATTGCGGTATACTCACATTTGTTTATTTTCATTATGCATCATTCCTTATTCTTTTCTTTCTCTAATGTTTTGCTTTCTCACAATTGCCTTGATTTCTTTTTTTCTTTTTTTTTTCTCCTCTTCCTCTTTTTCTTAATTTTCTTCCTTCTTTTGCTTTCTCTTCTCTTCATTTCCTTTATTTCTTACTTCCTCTTTTCCTTCATTATTATCTTGTTGCAACCATTATCTTCAAATTTTTGCATTGTTTATTGTTTTTTAGGCACACAATGTTACATTTAAGAAGTTGTTACGACTAACTATATGAAGTTGTATTGTAACTGAAATTCCAAGTGAATCCCAAGTCAAGTCACTGTCTATAAAGAAGGAGTTGTTGTCACTATTATTCTTCTCTCACTACCTTTAAGTAATTATAATATTTAATTATTTGTGTTGTTTATTTATTTTTATATATTTATAAATTATATAAATGTTAAATATTATTAATTACAAATTTTATTACACAATTATTATTGTTAGATCGAAGTTTGATAATTTATATTTTATCATATCATGTCAGACAAGAAGTATTGTATGCATTGTCTCATAAGCTTTTGCCAATACAAACATAAAGAAATATACTTAGTCAATAAGTTTTTTCTTAAATAGATAATAAATACGCTTTATCTGACAAACACAAGCCTTATAAGCACTTCAGAGTATATGTTAAGCTTTAATAAATGCTTATTCTATGTTTGCAGAAATTACAAGTTTCTTTAGTCTTTTATGAAGATCTTAAAATGGCATGTCAACATCAAATATCTCTTGAAGATGTGTTGAAAGCTACCTCATGAATAACTTCTTTAGACAACGTAAGTTGTGAAAAACACTGGGAAGTTAGCTAGTTTTGTCAGCACTTTACCCAAGGGTGAAAAGACCACGTATCCAAGCTTGTAAAGCTTGATCATATTCTAGAGTTGTTGACAAAGAAGCGTGAGACATTCAATGTTATGTGAAGACCACTTAATGTGTCTTGAAGCCTCAAAGTTTCTAAGATGCAAGAAGAAGTTACGTAAAAAGAAGACCCTCATAATGGCTACAAAGGATGTGGAATGACACTTTTTTTTATTATACACGCATAGAACATCTTGTTTAAGAAAAGTGATAACGACGAAAGTCTTGATACAAGAAAAGCACACGATTTTAAACTTCCACGTTCTATAGTTATGAGAAAAAACATATTGTGTTCATTAGCAAACTATTAGAGAGCTTAAACAACGTCGAAAGACCCTACCCTCTCTAATGAGCAATGTTGTAATCTTTTATATCACATCTTAAACAAACATTGTTTTAGCTAGCAATGACTGCTCATTAAACAATGAGTTAACCAGAAGTAGGTACATTCTAAAAGAATATTGAACGAGTTAGTCAAGAGTATCTATGTTTTAAAAGAATATTTGAGTTAGCTAGGAGTGATTATGATTTGAATGAATACTTGTATTGTTTTTCGCAACATAGTGAAACCAAATCAATGGATTGAAAAATTGTTGTAGTTTATGCTATCAAACGAACTAGTATAAACATCTGTGAGTAATTTTTTTTTTCTTCCGTTGTCTTTTGGAAACTAAGATTGACTTAAGAAATAAAATTTTCAACCCAAGTTTGGAGGTTTTTGACAGATCATCTGTCAAGACAAAAACTATTGTGTGAAGGTTCACAAAAAATTTAAAAAACACAATTCAAGCCTCCATTATAATGTTTTAACCTATTTTTAATAGCTATACTTATATATTAATTGTTAGTTTAGTTTTGGTTACTAGTCATGACTAGTTTAGTTTTGCATTAACCTTGACTTTTATATGTAAATTCACTTCAATAGAATTATTGATAAATTTTGGTATTTACTATTTTGATAGAGTATTAGAAATTTATTTTGTCAATAAAATATGTCTATTATTGTTGGTTCAAACTATTTTCAATTGCAAGTTAGAATATAATAGGATTAACTTTTCTTAAAAAAAAGTCACATACTACATATTTTATAGCCTAAACTAATGTGATATGTGAAACATTCTACATTTCTACATCAGTTGAAGTTTTATGTACATTTCTACATCTATTCAAGTTTTAATCAACTAGAAATATTTCATGATAAAAGATCGACTCTTCTTTTTATGCATTTTTGGCTTATTTGAAGGAACATATTGTTAGATTTAAAAGGTTGAATTCAAGAGAGTGAGTGAATTGAACTATCTAAATTTTTTTCAAAATTTAAAATGATATATTTATTAAAACATTCAATTGTAGGATTTGATTGCTTCCAATTTTATGTCTAGAACCAAGATCAAGAAAATTACAAAAATCGAAAGGCAAAGAGGGAGAGAGAGATGTACACAATTGGTTTTTACATTGGTTTAGTTTATCAAATATTTGCATCCAGTTGTTTAACCATACCAGTTAATCTTATACTAAAAATTATAGTTTTTACAAGCACAAAAACCAATATAGTAAAAGTAAACAACTTAATAAACTAGATCTTGAACCTGCAAGATTGGTTTACGCACCCACTAACATCCTGCTACTATATTGTGTCTGGAAATCCTATCTAGAGACAGTTTAAGAACCCAACAGCGAATACAAAAAATGAAAACAATATCACATGGAATAAGACTAGCACAACAGAAAAGTTTGAGTATGAGTATGTAAAGTTCTATATTTCTCTCAACACACAATAATAGTACCGGAATTTGCACAAAAAAAGCTTCTAAGACCAATTGTCAACTCAGTTTGGACTCTCTTTCAATAATATAATGCTTTTTAGAAACTTTGATTTTGATCTCATGTTAAATGATTTTAAAATGAGTGAGTAATGTAGATTTCAAACCGTTTGTTTTAATGGATTAAAACTATGTTTTAATTTGTTCATTTCACTTACTTTGGAAAATTAATTGATTAACTCGTTGTTTTAACATATTAAAATAGAAGAGTTCAGAATTTTCACAAAGCTAAAGAGATTTTAATATATTACAAACTCGTTTTAGCATATTAAAAAAGAAAGCTCAGTAATAATCATTGTTCTAAGTGATTATAATTGATTAAAACAATTATTTAGTCTATTAAAATACTTTATAAAATCCATTTTGCACTCAGATAAAAACATTTTAACATATTAAAAACATCTTTTAATCACTTAAAGAACATCCTATCACCAAAATAAGCTCTAATTCGGTTGAAAAAACTTTGTAACTATAATTATAAGATCAAATTATGAAAGAAAAACTTATGACAGATCTTAATCAAAATAACAAATCCTAGAAACACATATAAGACTTTAGAAATGAAATCTTCAAAATTCTTCAAGAGAGATGTTTGATTCATCAAATGCAAGACAACTCCAACACATATAACATCATCCTAATCTCTCAACTAATGTTATATATATCAACTTCTATATTGATAAGACTTGATGTAAAAAGTCTCTCATTTTTATCACTAGTGACATATACATGAAGTCTCTAATTGATGTGAAATATAATTATAAATATATTTTGACACTCAAGTCATGAATAAGAAAATAAAAATTAATATAAATATATTGCTTAAAAAAACAAAAATTATATAGAAAACATACTAAAAAATTAATAAAATAATTGATTATATATAATATTTAGAGATTAAATAATTAATTATATATAATATTTATATTATCTAAAAACTAAATACCTGATTGTATATATATATATAATATATATATATATATATATATATATATATATATATATTATAAACAAATTATAACTAATTTTAAAATACCACTTATTTATTTTAATTTTTCTTTTAATAATTATTCTTTTTAATTTTAAATTATCGATGAATTCAAAAATTTAAAAAAACAAAGACAAAATATGTATAATTTTTTATAATTATAATTATATTAATCTATACACTAATTTTTATTATATTAATAGTAATAATCTATACACTATTCACTTAAATAACTAAATAAGAATTAAAAAAACGAATTTTACATTTTTTATGATATGTTAAAATTTATGTCGTGCCTAGATTACTTGTGCTATAATAATATTTCACTTGTATTATTCTTCAAAAGAAATCTTAAGACTATCTAAGAATCTCCCCAAATAATTTAAAACATTCACGCTAACACCTGAATTTTGACCAAGTTCATGGATTCAAAAGAATTTATTTAACCAGAGAAGTAAAACATAAAACCTGTGTAATTTACATCACATCAAAGTTACTTTTGCATAATGAATGATTGATTTGAAAGAAACCGTTTATTGGAGAAGAATTGATTCCAAATTAAAGAACTGGACCAGAGCATATGATATGCCACCAAATGTGCCACTTAATTAAATATTTCCTTTAACAACAGCTCAAGAAAATCCACGTGAAGTTGGTTTTGTCATTACAATGCTGACATCCCATGGACCCATGGAAAGGTGATTAATACCTGTTCTTGTCTTCCTGTTACAGTAGATTTATATTCTCTAATTTAAAATTAAGAATTGGGCACATGTTTTTTTAATACTATGATGATTTTGGAGTTGGCTATAAAATAATTAGCATGTCTTTATTGCTTTCCATGTCATGATAAAAAAATTACATAAACTTTGCCTAGGAAAAATTCTTAGTAATAAAATTAAAATCTGTCATTTTCTTAAATTCTAAAAGTAAAATAAATCGTTTAATCATTAATAATAAAATAATAATGTACATTTTATATGTTTATAATTTATTATTTTTATTATAATATTCAAATTAGTTATCTATAAATAGGTAATATCCACAATTAATGTTTTATGAACAGTTACGCCTGTTATTTTATGCCTAAACAGAAATTAATATTTTTATGGAAACTATATCCAGTTAAAATGACCGAACTTTTATCTGATAGATTATTATTTTTTAGAAGAGATAATATTTAGTTGTGTTCTCAAAACTTTCATTGCTAAAAATGTTTAACTTCAGTATTAAAATTCCAGAAATACATGTTATTTGTCAGATGGTATCGAGTTAAATGAGGGATAAAAAAAAAAATATTCAACAAAATCATATTTAATTTATATTTATAAAATAAGGTACAAACTACGTTGAAGTTTGATATGGGTTTTGTGGACTAAATCATGGTTTAGTTAAAAGTTGTCTATATTTCATTTGTGTTTCAACAAGAAAGTTGAAGCTAACACTTCACTTAATTGGTTTGGGTTCGACCAATGTAGACTATGGTGGCTTGGTACAAAAAACCATTCTCAATTGGGACTTATAAAATTAGGATCAACCTTAGAGATAATTTGACACAAATGAGTTTTTGTTGTCTAATTTAGAATACAACATGATCATTTTTGCTAAATAAATTCAAATTTAATTTATCCTTAAAAATATATCACGAGTTTAACCCAAGTCCAACATAGATTCAAAGTGGTTTGTTGATGACTATATTGAGTTGAGTCATTAAACAAATTCACAATTTCAGTTTCTAAAATCGGATTTTGGTGTCATGAAAATTCAATTTACAAGCTAGACTTAGATAACAGTATGATTGAAGTTGACTAAAAAAAATTATCTCTAATTTTTTTTAAACTTAAAGTCTTAAGTCTTTGTTTAGATGGTATGAAATAAAATAAAAAGTTATGAAATGAAGAAAAAAATATTTAGAGTAAAAGATAAGAATGTTTAAATAAGTTGAAAAAAAGTAAAAATGAGAAAAATAATGCTTTGATTTTTTTGTAAATGTTTTCATTTTTTTCTATTTTTGATATTATTTTGTAATTGTTTATTATTGTAACCATATAAAAAAAATTCATGATGGATACAATATACAAATAACACTTCAAAATTCATATTATCTTGGTAACATAATTTATGATGTTCTCGCTTCACCTACGAATCCAAAGTCAAAGCTACTTTCTTTTCAATGTAATCAAAACAAGGACGAAAGTTTACATTGTGAAACTTACAAGAAATTTTTTTTGTTATTTTTTATCGTATATGGTCTGTACCTCTCTTATATAATTATAAAATATAGTTTTTTCTTGTTGTTATAAAAAATAAAAAAATAAGCATAAAACAACTCTTCCACATATACAAAATCATTGCATCCGCGTCCTTGTTTACAATCACAAGACTTTTTTTCAATTTTAGTGTATTTTTTTCCATGAAACAAATTGATACTAAATGTCAAATCCATTATAAAGTAAATTTATATTAGATTCGTCGAACTTGCTTAACGTTTTTTTTATCTCCTATAATAAAGATCAAATGATATAAAACATAAAATCTAGATTAAACATCTTTCTCAAAAATTGATCTATAGTTAAATTAAAAATTTAACCACTACCTAAACAAAATTATTTTTAAATTTAAAATTAAAAACATAATAGATTCCTAAATAAAATCTTCAATTTTAATTTTAAATTAAAAATCGATGACTACAATTCTATAGAGTGGAATTTTCATTCGTACTAAACTCATATAATCTGTTGTTAATTTTAAAAAAAAAAATATGATAAAAAAATGAGGTTTTCACAGTTTTTTATTTTATCTACAACTAATTAAAATTTTTATAATAATAATAACATTCGTGTAAGTACTTGTGATGTATGAATAATATTAGTTATCTGCTAAAGTAACAAATGAATGCACGATTGAAATGTGCGTGCAATTAGCAGAACCCTGTTTTCTTCTTTTAATTATTATAACTTTAGAAGCACTAAACGTTTGTATTATAGGAGAACTTGTCATGTCCAAACGCAACAAACTTATAAAAGGAGGCTACAGAGTTATACATAAAAAAAGTCAATAAAATTCGATTACTTAGAGAGGAAGAAGGTGATCAGCAGTGTGTAATTGAATTAGCAGAAGAACTATACAAATAATAAATAATATTGCATAGCTATAATAGGTATTCGAATTATTTAAAATTCAGATTGTGTAATCGTTGATATAATTCTATAATATTTAATTATTAAGTTATTAAAATTTAGTATATTCAAAAAGTTATTATGCGAAATGATTTTACAAAAAAAAAAAACTACTCTTAAAATAATTAAATAAGCATTTCCATCTTTTTATCCGTTTGGCATGAAAAAAGTAAAAAAAAAAATGAATATTTGAAAATAATCTCACACCTAAATAATGTTATAAATATATTTTCTCATTTAAAATGTACTTTCTTAGGTCTTAATATCATTTTTCATATAAGGTTTTATAAAACTCTTTTTTATGAAGTTTTAATGGGAAGGTTTTGTTAAAATTACAGTTTTATAGTTTTCATTGTATTTTATTTTCACAATTAGAAAAGTAAATATAAATCAGACTTGTAAATATAAATCAGATTTGTTGAGCGATTTATATGCATGTTAGGTGAGATTTGTAATTTAGAAAATCCAAGACTCTTGGTTGTTGAGCGAGTCATTCTTGCTAAGTAAATTTGGTTTCAGTGGTTTGGTCGATAGATGAACAACGAACGTTCTTACTAAGTGAAATTTAGAGAATTAAAAATTCGAGAACATTGGTCGCTGGACGAGCCACACTTGTTGGACGAATTTGGTTCTAGCAATTTAATAGCTAGACAAGTCTAAATAAGTTCGATAAATTTGGTATTAAGGCTTGGTCGCTAGGCCAACTTGAGACTTGTTGAACGAAAGTACGTGTTCTACATGTGTAAATTATGATTTTTAAGATGTTTTAAAAACTAAATTTTTGTGTGATTATATGATACATTGATGTGCAAAGATTAAGTATGAATCATGGTGAAGTGTGATCAAGACATAATATTTTCAGAAAACAAGATAGTATGTTAATATTGTTTAAGATATGTAGTGAATTAAAGATTCGTATAAGAGAAAACATATTGATTCTATTTGTATATTGGAATCTTATAGATAAAAGTTGAGAGAGATTCATATCACTAAGTCAAGATAATTAACCATATGAATTTACTTTATCATTTTAGAAGACTTAATTCTATATTGATCTTATATGTTAGAGTGATAACACATTTAATGTGATATATATATATCTATGTGAAATTCAGCACATATATTTTTTTTTAAAGTAGATCCAAGTGTCTACGTATATAAATAAATTTTTGACACAAATAATAATAAATATGAGTTATTAATAAATATTTAATTGTTTAACATATTGTAATGAAATGAAGTGTGAAAATTGAGATATTTATGACTTGTTTAAATTAAAATTAATTTTTTTACAAAACACAAGCTTGTCCAATTTATTAGTGGTTATGTTGTTTCCCAATATACATGATGATGCATTATATAGAAAAAAATGTTAGAAATTATTGAACTCTACAATTAGCAAAATGAAGTTTGTTTTCCTTTTGATATTTTTTGTTTCGTATATATATATATATATATATATATTACATACATGACCTCTAACAGGCATTTTTTTACCGGCTCCGGATAAGAAATTTATCATATATCTATAAATTAAATTCACGAAAAAGATAAACTTCATTTTTATTAGTGCCGTCTCTTTCTTTATTTTGTAAGTTTTTTAGGGATGAGTCGTGTTGAACTTTCTCTCTCTACTTCTGGAAGTGTTTATCAAAGATACAAACTTCTCTATTTCTCGATATTTAATGCATGAATAAATTTACTTCATACCACTGTAGTAAAATAACACCATTTGACTTCTGATTTTTATAATAAAATATTATATTTTAATAAAATAATATTATTTTTTAATGTCAAATAGAGGTAAATCACTATTATAAGTATCATTCCCTTAATGCATTGCTTGCAACTGGCTTCTAACATGAGGCGTGGTTTCTTTCGTTTTCTGACACAAGACTGAATGATCAGAAGCTATCCAAATTCAATTTCTGAGTGTTTTTCATAAAAAAAATAATGCGATGGGAGTAATTAGAAAAGGTGTTGCAAAGAGAATTTCTCTTTATATTTTATAAAAAAAGGTGTAGTTTGGGCTTTTACAACACTCCATGCTTACTAAATTCACTCCTTTTTTTCGTTCTCTTGTATGTAAAGTTACGCTTTAGTACTGTTTATTTACTTTTCTTTATGGCTTTCACCGTTCTTTCTGAATTTCCACCTACTAATCTTATCAATACGCAGGTTACACTAACCAATCACCTCACTTCTGAATACTTTCTCTCTTTTCTAAAAGAAAAAGATAAAACCTAATCATTTGGATAATTACGAGCATTTCAGAAATTAGTATCTGGAACAGTTTTAGAAAATAGCTTCTGAAATAATTTCGAAAGTATTTTTTGAAATAGTATTAGAAGTTACTTCTGAAAACTGATATTTTTGGAATGACATAACAATAAAACATATGCCAAACTTTGTGCACTCATCAAGAATTTCATAAAAGTCTTTTATATGAACTACTAAATTTAATACAATTACAACGAAAAAGAAGTAAAATTTACAAACTTTAATAGAAAAGTATAGAAATTTGGTAGAAAGGATTGAGAGGCAAATCAAAGTGGAGTTTTTGAGAATAGGCTTTAGGGTTTATAATTTTTTTACATAAAAGGGTATATTTGGTATCAAAATAAAAAATCAAGGACAGAGGAGTGTAGGTAGCGAAAGCTTTATTTTGGGTAATTTCTTTCCGCAGCCCTATAACTTCCTCCTTTTTCCTGTATTTCCATGTAGTGCAGTGAAAAAGTAAAATTCCTTTGTGGTTTAAATATATATAAAAAATAAATGCTTACTTTTAATGCTACTTACATCCTCTTTAATATTTTCCGTCGTGCCCCTCCTCTACTGCACATCCACTGTGACATCTATCGCCAATGTCACCATTTCAATACAAAGGTTGCTCGGATTAGGGGAGGTGAGAATGATATCTCTTTAGATGATTGATTATGTGTGATCCCAATATTACTTAGATTTGTGAATTTCTTAATTACAGAATCTAGATAAAGTTATTATCTCTTGCAATCCATAAGTTTCAACGTTAAGATATCTTTTGGAATTGTACAAATTTATAGTGTAATTTTTTATAAATAGTTTACATTTTAAATTATGTAATACGAAATACACTTCTGGATCAATATTTTGTGGACTGGATTATCTGGATTTTTTTTAAAACTTAGAAGTATATTTTTAATTAAACAATTTAAAATATATGTGAACTTTGGAGAGGGAATTGAGTGTTTTGTTTTATAATTTATTTGAAATAATATGTGGTTTATTTTTAATTTGGACAAAACATGACTAGGACGAGAGGAGTTGTCTCTTAAAACTATAATAAACAAAAATCTACAATTTTAATTTATAGGAAAGATTGTGTTCCAATATTGATGTTTGTATGCACCTATAAAAGGAAATGTTGGTCAAGAAAGATTTCCTAGGGGATCCATGAATAAATCCCTCCTCATGATACGGATTATGGTGAGGTAAGAAAGAACATTTATTTAAGAGTCGTATTGATTATATGATACTTTTACATATAACTAAATTAAGTAGCTAGATCCGGTTTTATATTAATTTGTAAATAACGTTGTTTTACAATTGTAACATACTTTTATGTATGAGCATTTTCTAGGCATGAGTTTCAGGGATTTGAATCCCAGTTATCAGAGGCAGCATACTCAATTGTTTGATATGTTGTAAAATGAGTATTTGTATTATTAGTGTAATTTGGATTTAACTTGATGGTTTGACGCATGCTTCGATCAATTGGAAGCTTAATAAAGAGCACTATCTCACAAAATTATTTAAGTAGATATTGATGTTATGTTATTAAATTGGATTTCGTATTTGTAGATATTTTCATTTGTCAAAACATGTTTTTTCACAGTATGGATGTCAACAGACAATTTTTATATTATCGATTATGGTGGAAAGTAGATTCACAACCACTTTAGATAATACGTGGTTACGTTTTGTATATCGTCTAGTATCGTCAAACTTATTTTAATGAATTTACTTATCACATTCGAGTAACATAATTAACTATTGCATTTTAATTTTCTTTTCCTTTTTTATCTTCTATAAACATAATTTACATTATACACTTGTTTTATAATGATTACATTGTCATCATTATTCTCCTTTCAAATAAGTAAGATATTTACACTAAACTTTTAATAATGTCAATCAATATATACTGTTTATTAAATTTTAATTTATCAACATATGGATGATTTATTAATATATGAATCATCTCATTATTATGATTTTTATATATTATCTTTACAATTCACTCTCCTTCATTACGTACTCCTTTACCTTGCAATCTAAATGTATAATGGCATATCCATATTTTAATAACAATAAGTTGTAAATTCTTCTTGTATTTTCTATATATGTAACCTTTTTCACAACCTAACTATAAATATATTTTTTTTCTTATTGCCCATTTATTAGACTTCAATATCACAATAACAAACTCAAATTTAAATATTATTCCATAAACTCATTCAAATAAGTAATTTTACATTACAAATACCTACATAAATATATTATAATATTAACATACGTCTCTTGTTACATTTTTAACACAAATAATAACATATTTTGCTTACATTGTCTATTATAAAAACTACAACATAATCTTTTTAACTATTTTTTTTTTTTTACTCAATTCACCATATCAGACATTTTACTAATAACACAATATATCAACTTAATATGAAATTTTACTCCAAAATTTTAGAACCCATTTATGTGAAAACAATAAGCATTACCACTTTGAAATGGGTATACCAAAAATAATTTTAACCTTTAGATTACACAATTTAAAACTTCAAATTTGCATTTAAAATTTACCATCATAAAACTTTAAATTTGTATGATAGATTATACAATTTAAAATACAATTTCAAAAATCAAATTAGTTTTACATATTATATAATCTAGAATATTATTTTCAAGTTTATATTACATAATTTAAAAGAAAACACTTAATTTATCTTTTCTAATACAAATTGCACAATTCTCGGTTATGTTCGAAATTTAAAGCACAAACGTTAATATTGCTCACTCAAAGAGCTACCCACCTTCATGTTTCACAATGTATTGACCTTCAACTTATTAATGTGCCAAAATCTTGATCTCAAAAACTTCAAGCAGCTCCGGTGAAGAAAGAAGAAAATGGAGCAATGGAAGCTTCATTCTCATTTAATCAATAAAGGGCAAAGTGAAAATTTTAAATTTATGGGAGTATAGGAAGAAATTATGGGAGTGTAGGACGAAATTATCTCGAGCTGGGTAGAAAAAGTTTCGGCCATTTATTAACCATGGGGGACAAATTCTTCTTCCACCCCCATACCTTCTTCCTGCACCCCTATATAATTTTTTTATTTCATGACTGCCCTTCATGAAATTACATAAATACTCTTATCATTTTTTGAAATTGTGAACTGGATGGAGGTGCATCAGGTTCTCATTTTTAAAAAAAAATACAAACCGGACGATCTCATCCGGTTCTCAACCCAGCAGATCGGAAAATCCTCAAATTCGCCGTCGACAGCCCCCCAAATCCCAAATCAACTACTCTAATCATCAATATCACCTATTAATTGCTAATAAACATCACAAATTGGTTACCTAATGCTTCTATGAAGGATTAATTGAAAGATTTTGAATAACGAACGGAAGTCGCGAATGGCTTACCTAAACCAGACGAAGGTTCTCTTAATCGGATGACTAGGCTCACTAGCACAGCGGGGAGAGCTTTAGACGATGTTTATTAGCAATTAGTATGTGATATTGATGATTAGAGTAGTTGATTTAGGATTTGGGAGGCTGTCGAAGACGAATTTGAGGATTTTTCTATCTGTTGGGTTGAGAACCGGATGAGGTTGTCCGGTTTGTATTTTTTTTGAAAATGAGAACCGGATGCACCCCCCATCCGGTTCACAATTTCAAAAAACTGTAAACCGGATGGTCTGGTCATCCGGTTGGGAAGGGGAGGGGTTTTATTAAGATAGGGGTATTTATGTAATTTTATGAAGGGTAGCTATGGAATAAAAAAATTATATGGGGGTGCAGGAAGAGGGTATGGGGGTGGAGGAAGAATTTGTCACCATGGAGAACCATGAGGACCAAGCTCGTATTGCACTACAGGTCGAAGATAGTGGCCCATCTAACTGGGTCCGTTTTTATTAAACATTTGAACCTTTTTTATAAAAAGGAAAAAAAAAAGGACTTACTACTCAGATAAATCGTAATTCGTGAGAGATACACACAAAAAATTCATCAGTAAAGGAATAAAGAAATTGAAAAAAGTCTCAGCAGGTTTAATAATTTATCTATAATAATTTGACTAGTTTTATTCTCATGGTCAATTATCGTCATGGGCGTGATAATGGGTATATTGGCGTGAATAAAAAAAATAAAAATATAGGTCAATAAGAAATCAAATTTTAATATTTTTTTTTCAATATAAATTATACGAGAAACCATGAGAAGTGTTTACTTTACAATATTATAAATAATCAGTTTCATAATAATTTTCTTTTACTTCAGTAAAATATACGTTTTTAACTTATTTTCATCATTCTTATATTAAAAAACTGTTATATTTTTACTCTTTACAGCCAAAACCTTGTTAATTTTAAAACCAGCTAAAATAGAGGGAGCTAGGCTAGTGCAAAAACATAGTTCCATTTTGGGGTAACAAGAACACGAACATTTGAGTTGGTGACAACAATTCTAAACTTCTTAACTGCTAAAAATCTTAAATTAGGTCCGCACCGGAAAATCATATGATGAAAGATAAATATGAATAATAATGCTTTTGCCATGTAATAAATGACAGAATAACTCCCATGCAGTAAAAAGCTATCCAAGACCAAGAGAGTCATTGGTCAATAGCACATGCAACAACAAACTCCAAAATTAGAAAAAAAATGGCTAAGCTGTTTATCTTTTGGGTGAGAATCCAAGCCAAAATAGAGCAACAGCTTGTACTAATCAATTCCATTGTCAAATCCAATCTTTCAACCCTTCACCATCACTTCATTCCCTTTGGCGTATATAAACTCACCTCCTCCCCACTTCATTCTACCAATCTTCATACCAACACAAGGAAGAGCTGGTTTTGGTTGCTTGAGACAGAAGAAATCAGCAACACAATGAGTCTCAATTGCCTTACCTGCAGCCAGCTACTTCAAAGGACAGACTCCTTTGGGGACTTATTACCAGAAAAGGAATACAAGGAAATCAAGGAAATATGCAAGGTTGATAGAAGCTGGTCAAGCAACAAGTTACCTTCAACACCAAAACGTGAGCTACCAAAAGTTGTTGGTACTGTGGCCAAGCTTAAGGGTGATCATCGCCGCAATTATAGTACAGGAGATGTTCCTTATCCTGGATCCTCGGAACCAAGGCTCGTGAGGAGCAGTGGAATGAGAAGAAACTGGAGTTTTGAGGATGTGACTGAAGCGCAAGAGCAGCGTGTGAGGTTCCACTGAGATTGATCACATTGTTGTTGTTCTATGTTTCTTTGCTGCGTTACATTTGCCACTTTTCTGCCTTTTGTATACTTTCTTTGTGGGGCATGTTGTAAAGATTGGACAAGAGGGATAGAATGGTTGTACATTATTAAGGGATGGTATTCCAAGCACATTGTACAAGTTATCAGCGTTTTCTTTTGCACCATGCATGATTCACATCCTTTGTAGTTTTTGGATTCTCATTTCTCCTATTGATTCATTGTAATTCTTGATTCAATTTATTAATTCATCACATTTTATATTCCATCTCTCTACTGTGTATGTTGGAATGCTAGAACTAATGTTTGTGGTGCTTTAAGGTGAAAGAGGAAGATTTGTATCAGATGAATATGATAACCGCCATGATCTAAGGTTTAACACCAAATCTTGCATGGAATCAAAAGAAGTTACCAACAATAAAGAAGACTAGATGGTGACCCGTGTTTAAACAATTTTCAAAGACGAAAATTTTCCTTCTTCTATATTTACTTTATACCTTTTTAAAATATTATAGCAGGTATAACAATGATGCAATTTGGGTTCTAACAGTAATTTATTTTGCAGATTTGTAAATTTCATAAGTTTAATATATTTTGAGTTTAAAAAATGTGCAGAATAAGGATATGACTCCAAATAGTATCTAAATATTTGTCTGGATGTTATATCCGTTTTTTACACGATTTTCTAAAAATAGTTTCTAATTTTAGTAAATGTTATGAATATTACTTGAATTTGAAGTGACAAAAAAAGGCCTAGAGGAATGCAATTGAAAAGTTATTAAAGGGATGAGAACATTTGTTTGCAAAGGAAAAACAGTAAATGTGTAATGAGCTTTTAGTAATTTGGATATACTTCTCTTGCTTTATAATCTATAAATTTGTTGATGTCTTATGGATCTAGGAGCTGGCATTGTCATTTAAATGAATGCAAGTGCCCAGAAATTGAGGGGGAGTCGTTGACATGAAGCTTGTTAATTTCATCTGAGAGAATGAGTTTGGAGATGGCAATCATATTTTATTCTCTGTTCAATATCCAATTCTATTCATAGGGTGTAATGACAACAATACAGAAATTTTAAAACTAGAGTGTTATGTCACTGTAATAGTAATAACACACATTGCAAAAATGGTACGATACTCAACCAGTTCCTTTGAAAATTCATTGGGTTCTTAGTTTCAGTTACTATGAACAAAAGATGTAATGGCGATGTTGCATTAACAGTAAAGATGAGTGAGTGAGAATTGTAAGAGACAAAAAAGTATGATATTTACTTCTAAGAGCGTGTAAAACAAGATTTATATATTACAAATTCATAAATAGATTGATAGTTTGTCTCTCAAACACACTTTGCACTAAAGTTGAAAACTCTACCTGCATACTCAACATTTCATAAAAATTCTGTTTCACTATGGAGATGATCTTCTGATTAGCCCTGTGCCAAAGATCAACCGATGACCAGAGTCAGCCAGGTACCTTTTTTGATGCCCTTTCTACGTCTGTGATGAAAGGTACGAATGAATAACGTAGAAAATGAAGCAGAATTTCTTTGGTGCTCATAATTTCAAAGCCTGCCAAGTAATGAAACGGTGGTTATTCAGCATTCTTTACATTATTATTATATAATGTCTATCACAGAACAGAAAGTCCACAGGGATAAATACTCTTTTTAAAACGAGAAATGAAGAGTCAACTAGTTTTTCTTTCTTCTAGCTTCTGCTTTCCAATTTCTTCGACTCAGCACCACTCTAGGAGTTTCAGTACTAACAATACCAGAAGATTCAGACTGAATTTCCTTCTCTGGCACTGTTTCTGACTTATTTCCAATGGTTAAGGAAGACACCTTTGATATGGTTGGAGGATCAATAGATCTATTCATTTGTTGATGTTTTAACAAATGGGCATGTCTAGCATCCTTCTTCCAATCTCGCTTACAATATATGCGGGTGATGCGGTTGTTGTTGTGGTTCCCATTTGGTGGTTGTTCAACCTTCATAGCAGCTGTCTCTTCAATAACAAATGGCTTCTTTGTTTCAGCTTCTAGCCGCTTCCGTGCCCTATACCTTCGTTGCCTCTCTCGATTCTTCAGACGTCGAGTCATTAGGTCATTACGCCCCTTAGACCGCACTCTTTGATCAACAGATTTCATCATTGAACTATCTTGTGTACCACCAGCTCTTTGATTGTTTTCCATTTTCAGATTAGGACTAGCATCTGCAGTATTCAATTCAGTTTAGAAAGGAATCTAGAAAATCATTCTTCGTTATGCATGCATGTGATACTTTTATAGAGCGAGCAAGCCTTTTAGTCTATTTCTGTAATTCAGTGAAAGGTCACTTTTCTGGCAGGGCACCATCAATAACCTCAAGCAAAATGGATGGGGTGAAATTTTAAATAAATGCACAAATTATAAATGGCAGAGAAATGTCAATAACAGATTTGTTTATTGGAAACATGGAATAAAACAAAAAACAAAACTAAGTAAACAACCACAAAATTAGAAAAGAAAATGCAACTATCCTGCCCAAAAAGTAAATGATGATTCTCTCATCTTTAATATCTTTCATCCCTCTTTTTTATATAACTTTCCTTACATCCCATCAAAGGGTAGTTAAAGGCATGAGAAGGCACACAACACCAAAAGAGTCACAGCCTTTCTAGTTCATGCAAGCCATAACTTTGGAAGCATATTGATAATACTAATGAAACCTAGCTATCTAACTAGCCAATTGCGATGCTAAAAGGTGCAAATAATCAGAACAGTAAAAGAACTTAGAACTAGCCACCTAACTTTCTAACTATTAGTCTTTGGGTCTTTTAGCAGCAAACACTTTTGTAAAAGAAGAAACTATATTTACAAACTTTTTTGCTTGGTAATTACTTTTTATGAAAACCAATGCAGAATACTAAAACAGTAAGATATTTTACTGTTTTATTTTTCTAATGTTGATAAGCCTTTCTTTAGTATGGCACGTACTTTCTAACACCCCTTGCTTCAAGGTTTTAAAACCCCTCTAGTGCCTTAAGGGTGCTTTTTCCTTTGACTACCTCTCGTCTGATCGTATGTGTATCTGAAGGAGAGTCAGATTACTATCAGAATCTGGGACTGCAATTTTATAACATAGAATCATTTAGGCTCTTAACAAATATGAATCTTGAGTTCATTGACTTTGTAGATTAGTGAAATTACCAATTAAAATTGTAGAAGAGATAGACCTAATGTTTCTTAGTGCTACTTAATTTACAAGGAATGAAAAATCAGAAAAGAAAGAAATGCATGATTTAAAGAATTGAAACTTATTGACAGGTAAAATAAAAAAATAAAATGCAACAAATCAAACTTAACCGAGGTCCAATAAGTAGCTAACATTATGAAAGGAGTCCATCGGTTTGCTACTTCATAACCAATTTTGGTTGAAGGTATAATTGATTAGGTGTCACCATAATGGATTATGCCTTCAACCAACAAGATCAAAGAGTGACTCCACAAGATGACGACCACCATCAGTGCCGCTGAGCTCCAGTAGCAACAGGTGCAGTGCTAGTTTTGTCCAATGAGAATAACACCAAAGATTTCACGCAAATCTTCACTATTGAGCATGGAACTTCAAAGCTGTGGGATCCACTGGTTTTTTTAGTATTTCAGTGCTCTTTCCACACTACCAAACAGCTCCAATTGTGGTGCTTGTCACTCTTCCCTCCTTTCCCCTCCTTCCAAACTATTTTCTTCTTAACCAAACATACATTAACTATGGCAAAATTGAAATACTTTCAAAAGCTTGTATTAGATGAGAATGGACTAGACCTAATTCAGCCAGAAATAACAGCTCAAGCACAAAAGATTGCCCAGGTTATTATAAAGAAAATTTTGGTCATACACTAAGCTGATATGAGATCTTCATAGCTCATCAACCACGCATCTTTTCCAGAGAGGCTTTCATTAAACACAAAATATACAAAATATAAACAAATTGTTAGAAATCTTACATCGACTAGATATATAATCAATTTTACAATATATAAGCGGCAGCAAACCCGACCTTGCTGAGTTAGTTTTGGAATTGGTCGTTTCTCAATTCTCAATATCCTCGATATGAAGGATGTGTTATAGATTCCACATTTACTAAAGATATAATCAATTTACAAAGTAAAGATTTCGACCTATTTTCCGAACAAGAAAATAAAGGAACCAAAAGACAATAGGTAAGGTTTCAAATTAACAGTTCAAGACAGTAATTGCATGTCAAGGATTATAACATAACAACGACTATGACAACCACCGCAATTAAAACCTCCAAAGGAGATCTACAAATATGGAAGGACAATGAGAGTTAACTAAAGAACAGACCAAAACGTCCCAATGAAATTCGGACAGTACAATTCCTAAGAGGGCCACTTCAGATGCAGCTCCTACAAGTCAGTTTTTTTTTAAAAAAAAAAAAATCACAGAATGCATTCCGTACATTTCAATAATCAAAGTAAAGTATCACAAATCCAGATCATAAAAAAACAAAGAATCTGAGTAAAATGGTGTGAACTATAAACTATCCTAGTGACAGTATAATGTGGCACCGGGAAAAAACCATTCAAGAAAAATGGGAACTTTAATCAGTGACAACACGGTTACAGTCATAGGGTTATGCAGCTAAATAGATTGCAATTGAACCCTCTAAATTTAGTCATCAACAGGGATTAAAGTGACATCCGTGTTATCCTCAAATTAGATTATCTAATATATTTTAAGACACACAACCATGGGTATGGAACACGTGGCTCTGCAACATAGAAGCTTTGAGCTTTGAGATTCCTAGGTGAAATGGTTATAGATGTATATTTAAAGAGTGACTGAAAGGTGGAAGAAAATGCAGAAGAGAAAAGAGTTGAGTTAATTACCTTGGTGTGTAAAGATCCACACCACCCAAAGAATCCGCCGAAATGACAGCAGAAGAACAACTGTTGGAAACGGTCAGGAATGAGTAGTTGTGTTTGTTTAGGTTCGTCAAAAGACACAAGAAAACACAAGAAGTTGGTCTGGTTGAGGAGGCGGAGTCTTCCAGTCTAAGTAATACAGGTATATAAATAAAGATTGTAAATAGCAAGCGGGGTGGTGGCGCAGTTGGCTAGCGCGTAGGTCTCATAGCTTTTGAGTGATCCTGAGGTCGAGAGTTCGAGCCTCTCTCACCCCATTATATTATTATATTTTTTCGTTTCGTATGATGAAAACTTTCTCGTTGTAATTCATATTAGATTAACTAAAATATGATTTGTCAAAAAATTAAGTTTGAATTTATGAGTTGTTGACCTAAATCTTTAATCATTCTTTGTTAATAGTAAAATATGAATCACATAAATATATCATTTTCGATCAAGCACTACAGATTTGGAATTAAAAGTATCTTTACACATAATACCAATACTAATTATTTCAAATATAATGATTTTACTTTCCTTCAAACAATAGCATTTCCATTCAATAATTTCTTACAACAATAAGCCTTCTAAAGTAGAGGCTACTGTTTCACAAATTAATACAACCTTTTAAGATTCCAAAGCAATTTTTATTTTGAAGATATGAACTGCATATTATTAAGAAGACATTAAATATGACGTATATAGACAACCAATTCAGACTTTGGGAAGTTCATTATTTAACGGCTAGTCATTTAATATATATATATATATATATATATATATATATATATAAAAAATTAAATATATTAAATAAAAAAAAAAATATATATTTTTTATATTTTTTTTTTTTTGAATATAGTTATTATTTAATTTGATTTTTATTAGCATTTTATGTCTTCTGAGAGGATGGAAAATTT